>Ga0126339_10003423_pt1 | contig 11550 bp, 4 predicted proteins | sample OrbTmetagenome_2_FD_92532 | JGI IMG/M metagenome (GOLD analysis project Ga0126339, IMG submission 92532) | Coral microbial communities from Petempiche,Puerto Morelos, Mexico - Orbicella T R C metagenome | ecosystem: Host-associated > Invertebrates > Cnidaria > Coral | place: Petempiche,Puerto...
TATTATTATTATATTATTATTATTACTATTTTTATTATTATTATATTATCAGACTACAGTAGATTTCCTTGTTGAAATGAATAAAGTATTCAGCAAAATGTGAATTTTCAGGCAACAGAATATGGCAACCTTTTCTCAAGTTGAGAAGTGATTGTTGGTCAATATGTTGCAAAGCAAAGCGCACCTGGAGAATAAAAAGGCCTGAAATACAAAAAACATTAAAGGATTAAAGAAAAGACATACACTGTATAAGTATACATGTATTTGATATCTGCTTTCATAGTTTTTTCCCATCTTCTTCATTGTCAATGTCGTGTCGCACAAAAAAATACCAAAAGGCAAGGAGCTGATGTTCTCGAGTTATTACTAGTTCCCAGCGTACTCACTACTTGAGCAACTTGAACAAATGTATAAGTTATTGACTCATGCTCAGGGCTTCATGAAAATACAAATTAATTGCAAGACTCACACTGAGAAAATTTACTTTTAGTGTAAATGCATAGTGATGGTCCTATTTATATAATTCAGGTGCATACTAATTTACTAATATATGAAATGCAATAGGTGAAAATCCAGTAGCAGCAGACACATTTTGACTCCCAATAGAAGTTATCCAAGGGATGATTTTAACTACTGTGAAGAAGAATCACTGAAATTATGTTTCCTTTTTAGCCATTCACCAACATGAGCTTTATTCTCTCTCATTGCAGTTGATTTGACAGACCAGCTTGGAATCCACTGCCTAACATGCCTAAGGAACGTTTCATCAGCTGCATGCAGACTGTTAGACAATGGAACGATATCTTGCGTCAAGTGCAAAGAGAACTTAAGAGACAACTTGCTATGTAGTAACTGTGCAGCAGGCTTTGATAATAATGAAACTACTCTTCAAGGATCTTGTAATGCCTGCATGTGTAATATTGGTTCTAGCCAGCTTAAAGATCCTTGTGATAAAGGGAATCATAAGTGCTTTATCTGTCGATATAATGGTACAAGTTTGGACTGCAAGGGATGTTCAGGCAATGATCGTGATGTAAATTCCTTTATTAAGAATTGTGTCATGGAGAAGGACAAAGTGGAAGCAAAAAAGTCTGGTAGGTTTTCATATGTTTATGCACAATTCTGTAAATATTTCTGCATATAAGGGTGTCACAAATGGCATTAACATGTGGTTCCTGGGAATTTTTATGCCCAACCCAGGAAAGGTCACTGTGGATGTATACTTTCCAAGATGGAGAGGGGTTTCTAAAGCCAATCTAAACTGGACTGAACTTCAGGCTAAACTGGAATTTCCAGAGGTGTGGGGTTTGGGTGACAGTGGGAAGGGGGAGGATTCAAACCACAGCCATGCAGGGAGGGGTGTGGACATTTCATGGAACAACACAAGTATGGCTTTATGAGTGTAATGAATGAATGACATCATGATGATGTTATTGAGGACATGCTGATGTAGCTGAAGGTCATGTGATCTGTTGTATGTCAAATACAACATATTGACTGTTTTATCACTTTTCCAAACTCGGAGGAGAGAGTTGAAAAAGCAACTCACAGCTTCAGAATATTTTTTATGGACTTCAAGGTGTTTGAAAATGTGGTGAAACACACTCTCAAGTGTTTCATACATGTATGTCTTCTCAATTGAAACTAAAGGTGGAGAGAAAATGAAAAATGAAATTGTAAAAGTATCATGCTTTGTAAGATCAGATATCCAAATCCCACCACAGACATGTTTTCCTTTCTTTAAACTGGATAAATTTTTCATGAGTTTGAGAATTATATGTTACATTCATTTCTATGAAATTCTTTTTTGTTACCTAAATTGTCATTGGTTTTAAAAGGTATCATCATGAATGAATCATTCACTTGGGTCATTCTTGTACACAGTATTTTTGGTTGCATGAAATAATAAACACTTCTGGTACATGTGCAATTTATTGTATACATGTGCAGAAGTTGGTTACTGTTAATTTTTTTCAAATAATTCTTGTACAAGGTACATGTATTTTAACTCCTGTTACCACATTGTACTTTGCTTCAGGGTTTTCAACAAAGGAGAAAATCATAGTCGCTGTTTGTACCACATTTGGAGTTGGCTGCCTTGCTACCACTGCATTTCTGATCTATCGCCATTTCAAAAGCAGACAGTTTAGTGTTAAAAAGCCTTTCTGGACAGTAGAACTCACAAATCGCAACTATGATGACCTGGACTTCTCACTCCTGGATCCCATAACTGACATTCCATTTGTTTATCGCACAGACATTGGTGAGTTTGACAATGATGCGCTGCTTGGTACAGAGAAACCACACTTGACCATGGAGGTGGATGGAGTGGATGTTGTTTCTTAACGAGGAGATCTTAGTAGTTTACTTATACAGTAACTGTTCTAAATACATATGACTTGTGTAGTTAGCTTTCTTGTTACTGTAGTTGTACTCTATTACTCTTGTAACTGAAAGCTGTCATACATGTACATGTATGTACTGTGTAGTTTACGTAAGGGGTAAATGCATTATGTTTTAACCAAAGTGATATATTCAGTGGTACATGTATGTATATTTACTACAAAATTAATGTCATGTGACTGAAAGGGGAGAAGGGTGGAAAGTAGTGTTTACTTTTATGTAGTGTACACATTCATTTTCATCGCCAAACCTCAAAACATTACAAGTATTTACAAATGAAATGAAACAATAACAACACTGATAAAGTACTTCATCACTGATGTCATAATAAACATGTTTTTGCTCATTCTACACATGGCAATTTGAACTGTGAGAGGCTGGGACAGAATACATGTAATGCTGTTTAATATCTGAAGTTACACAAAACTTTTTTCAGTGAAAGATCATTTATAACAATTAAGAACAACTACATGACTGTAAATTTTATCAACAGATTTGTAACTGGTTGTAGTCTATGCTTGCAAGCTAATTATGAAACAAAATTTGCAATTGGAACTCCTGTTACAATACTGGCATGCAGGATTTCTACAAGGGAAGTTGAAATTCAAAAAGGAGTTTCTTGATTTAAATTTTGTTGTACAGGAAATAATTACTTGTGAGATAATACTACTAATTCTTCCTATTTAGGTTGCAGGTTGGTTAAGCTGATTGTACATGTATATTTTATTTTTAATTGGTCATGTTATTTCTCACACTTGAAATATTTATTTTTAGCGGTAATATTTTTATTTTAATTAAGAACTAAGGGTTCCGAAAAAAGAAGACTTAGATCACATCGTGAAATTCAAGCTGTATGTTAAACGCTTTTTGGTTAAAAGTGTAGAGAACGGGACAATAAGTGCTTTCTTCACCAACACCTATGCTTTTTTTCAGTCACGTTTTCGGTTGATATTTAAAACAGCTACTGGACATGTCGTTCAGCTGTCGGTAGCAGTAGTAGTTCCTTTATTTATAAGCTGTTAACAGTCAGCATAAGTTAAAACTAGTCCCATTAAAAGTGATTAAAACGGTTTAACATTGAAATGTCTCCTTTGTTGGCTCCATTTATAGTGCAGTACGTGATCACGGGAACAATAACAGCGTTTGGGAATCTTCGTTGAAACCATCGTAAAGTGTCGGAGTTTTAGTATCCAATGAACCACTGAACAACTCAAGAGCGCTCGGAATATTGTCGTAGTGCGATCAGTTGCTTAGCAACCAGATATTGCAACATGAAATAAGCTGGTGACTGAGAGGTGGGAATAGTGTGGAACAAGAGAAGGTGGAAGGGGTGGAGTACGTGTCTTGGATAAAGCAGTCATACTTCTTCATTTTCTTCGCGTGATTACAGATGGATATTTATCTCAAAATCAAAATCACGGTTCCAGGAAACAAAGGGGAAACTTACCCACCGGAGAGTAATTTTCACTGATCCATATTTTATTAGCTCCGTCTTTCTATTACTAATAACACAAATCTCCTTGGCAGTATTCCAGGTCACATTTCACATCTTTAATGCCCATCTGCCCAAAACCACTGCTGTTTTTGCACCGACGCACGGCGTCGGGTGTGCATTTATCAGATGTTGCGCAAGTCTTCACGAACGTTGTTGTGTTAAAGAAGCCCATGTCGACATGCACCATTTGACGGAGGCAGTGCGTATCCTCGGGCTCACAGGTTAAAGGATCCTGTGACTTTGCACAGTCCTCCCACGACGAATAGCTGAGGCACACATGGCAGCGAAGAGACAAGACTGCAAACAAGCGAAACTGAGTTTTAAAGAAGGAGAATCAACCTGGCGTTTAAACTTATTGTGATCAGATAAAGGCCAAAGAAAGCTTGTCTTACTTCAGGATAAATGTGTCCAAGCCCCGACCCACCCTCTTATCAAAGCTTCAAGCTCGTGCCATTTAATATTTTCTACCAGCATATGTTAGCGCTCTGATGAAACTAGAACAGGAAAATTATCGACTTGGGGTCTTTGACTCCAGTGGTGGATATCAACGTTTCAAAACTTGAGTGAAAAGAAGTGTATGACAATCCGAAAAGAGAATTTCCATCATATTGATGTACGTATGACCTTTGAAGGGGCTCTAAGTCTACTACTTTAATACATTGCTAGAATACAACGGATCCTTGGTGCAAAGACTGCAGCTGAGACTGTACACTAATCTTAAAGTTGCTAAACTTTAAGCATTCCTCCTTGCAACTAGATTTATGGACGTGTCTGACGGGACTCGAGCGAGCGTAAGTAGTCGTCCATATCGAAAGGTGGGCGAGCCGAAGATCTCATTTTTTGTGTGACATAATATCTCTTAGCTTGTATGGGATGAGACAATGCTGCGAAAGCATTTTACTGCATGGCTACACTCCATAATTGTTACATTTGCCTGCGTAAGTTTTCAGACAAACACTCGAGTAAGTATCATTTAGTTAATGTACTTTTTTTTAATAGGCCCCAATATCCTCTCCTTTACATTATCACAGCAGCTCACCTGGATCGAACATGTAAGGCGAAATCATGACCGCCAGGAGCACAACGGAGCATCTCATTCTGAATTTAAAAACGAATTATAAGAAATCACGAAAAACGTTTGGAAGCCCACCTTACTTTCGTCCCAATCCGGGCATTTATTTCTGTCCCGTAAAAGTATGCTCAGGAAATTTCTGAAAATGAAACTTAATTAACCCGACCACTCTTTGGAATCCCAAGCTTTAGGGCCTGTTTCAGTTGGAGGTGGGGCATCCCGGGTAGGTCCGCAGGTCCATATAATCTCTCATCTTGTATTGATCACTTTCACTTGATAGGTGGCGTAATCCACCCAGGCGGGTTGCCAGGTCTGCCGGATAGCGTAGCCCTCTCAACGGTTGTCATATTTTACCATGTAAACGTTTCAAGGTAGGATAACCCGCCTAGTCGGAGTGGTGTTCATGTTATATCTAAAAGTTCACCAAATTCTAAACCACAACTGTATATATATCTGCCCGCGACTACAAACCCGGCAAGCAAGTTTTTGCCGACTTCTTCTGCCCTGCCAAGAATTGAGAGTGAAAGTGACGCTTCAAGTCCGTGTAAACACCACCACTTCGACTACTTTGCCGTCGATAGCACAAGGCTAGAGAAAGGTCCCCGTTCTCTACGAGAACGAAAACCAGGTAGCAGCCGCCAAGAATTGCAAGAGGTTTCTAAAGAACGAGGAATGGACAGTCGATCAAGTAAATCGTTGCAGCAGAAGCAGCGAGTGGAATTAAAAAGGCTAACAGAGCAACACGTTGTTCAACCGCCATTTTGTCTTTCTACGAGGTTAACCTCAAGAACGTTCACCCCGTAATGGCGGGGTTGGTAGTATTGCTTATAAACGCGGGCTATTTTCCTACGACCGTAGGCGGGTTGCCTCACTTAGCAAGCAAGCCCGTAAATTTATTCTGTTTACAAGACCACTTCAAAACCCGACAATTGACTAAGGCAAACAGAAATTAAATGCATACATTGTATTCGGAGGCAGTGAAATGTTTCTGTTGTGTTGCCCATACTGCAGTCAGGATCTGGTCGATGGGTGACAAAATTACTTCACTTCACAAGATTTAAAACGGATCAGTACTATAGTCAGTTTAAATCTTAACGTTACAATCTAAATTATCGTATACATTTGCCACCTCGGGCGCTCAAAATGAATTATTTCGTGGCAAATAAAGCCAATGCTGTCTCCTCGACGCAAAAGTCGTTAAACGGGACAATCTGTCTTTGTGTGAACAATAAAATGGTACAACAAATTTTTAAGGTGGCGAATAGCAGCTCTTTTAATTTTCAAACTGGCAACAATCAAGGTTGGACTGATCATCAACGTGAATGACCTATCATGTGACGCCAAACCTTCCTATCGACCTTAAAACTAAATTGCAGTAAGCATTCCCCGGAGAATGAAGAATCCCAAGTATTTCCACTTTAAAAGGCAAAACGTGTTTAAAATGGGGTAGGTACAAATTGCAGTACTATCTAAAACTACCCTGCTTAGTTCATGCCGTACAGCTTGACATACCTGTTTGGTAAGGCAGAAAAAGCAAACCTCTCCAGAAGAGTTGAAAATAGAATTGACGTTTTACTAATTCGATTCCCCAATTATTTACAATCGTTCAATAAAACACTCGCCAGGGCGTAACAAATTCTGTCGCAAACATTTCGTTGCCATGAAAACGGCTTTGTGAGAAGGGAACGGCCAAGGGTGGAGGGAGCGAAAAAAATGATTTAAAATAGATGCAGAATGTTTATTTTCACTGCACACTCCTCTCCACTGTTCTCTGAAAAGGAGTATTTGTTCTTGTTCGTACTATACGGAGAATATGAGAGTTCGGAGATAATTTATCGTTTTCAGTCGGGTCCTATAAAATCCAGTTCTGGCCATCTCTAGCTCTCTGTCACGCAACGCTACGCCCTCAGCTCTCCGCCCTAAAGCGTAGCGTTGGGTACAGACGTAGAGGGCCAGAACTAGACTTGGTCGGGTCCCGTTGAGTACGTGTCTTATGTGGTTTTATTTGGCAGTCCGGGCCCAGTTGAATTGTTCAAAGGGTGGATAACGCTATCCACCGAATAAATCACTATGGCGTACTTTTTCTTTTGCCAACAATTTTCCGCTGGATAGCGATTTATCCTTTCGAACAACCCGGGCCTGCATGCACTTTGAAAACCATACTTAAGCTTACGTAAAACAAGACAAAGACACTACAGGGAGTGAAAGCCTTGGAGCCTGGCATCCCACTAGAGGTAAAAGAAGGTTAAGCAGTAACCTCGTTCCCAGGGTTGGGAACCCTGGGAACAAGGTTAGTTCAGCAGGTGTATGGGAGAGACGAGGAGCAGCCTATAGACTATATACTTAACTTCGACTTTTCACTGGTCTCTCAAATTGAAATTTCTTTACAGATTGTCATACAGTTCAGTCATTTGATACTCCGAGGACTGATTTCACTCATGAAGTGAAACACACTGGACACATATTAGTACTATAGCAAGAGATAGAGGGTCAAGGCAAGTACCTTGATCTTTTCTTGTGCTATAGTGAATGTAGCTGCGTTTCGGGGTCTTATTATGCTTCTATTTGACTCTAAATTCGTTGTTATTAGCAACTAAAGTGAATACCTCGGTAAATAGGCGACAACGGGTTATATAACTGGACAGAAGCGTTGGCAGGCCTCCACACACTCGGTGAGGGCATGCGTCATACAATCAGGGAAGCATTTTTCTTCACAGCTCAAGCTATTTTCTTCTGCGTCTTTTTGTTGTGAAGGATCTAAGAAATGCCGGACAAAACCAGGATTAGCAATGGACGCTGCTTAAAGCTTAAGAAAGCCCTTGTTGGAAAGACTTACATGCAAAAAACTTGTCTTGCTTTACAGTTTGCCAGCAGCATCGTTTAATTATTTTTTCGAAAGATCATTCGCTTTGAACTGAGGTAGGGTGACTCTGGAAGGCGAGCCAATGGTTTTCTTTTTTGACCTAGATAGTTTGGATCAGTCTGTTTAACTTGCCTGCCATGGACGAGTCGTAGGTCAAACTAGTTTATTAGCCCGAGATTGACGTTCCTTTGAATTGAACGTGCTCGAAATTGAAAGCAACAGAAGAAACCAATTGAAAAAGATATTAATTTTTTTAAGCTAATAAAAAGCTGTGAAAAACTATGTACGTTCAACGTTTTTGAACATTGAGATCATCATAACTTTTATGATCTCAAGATCGAAAACCTCAATGCATATAGTTTAAACGGCTTTAACTTGAATGTTTTTTAGATATTATTTACTCGGCGAAATGTCCAAGTTGAAAAACTGAAGAGGTTTTTGAGGAAAACAAAAACAAAAAAAGGTGTTATGACGCCATCTCTGTGTCTTTCCTTCAATAGATCATAAGTAAAAACCAATCAAAATGCGAGAATTATAGTTGACTTATTATATATCGTCCTTTGAAAACCGAGGCCTAATGTATAGACCTGCCGACTCACAGTCCATCCAGCTGTGATTAGATTAAATCGTTTGATATTCAGAAACTTCGTACGATTAACATTGTTTTCATCATGATAACTGAGTTATTGCGAGCTCTGAGCTAAGTCAGTATTGAGTCACTTAGATGCACCAACATGGACAACAATTATAATTTGGAAGACCTTAATTTTAATGAATCGACATGCACCACAAGTCATCAACAATAACGAAATGTGACTGAAACTAAGCCAGCCATCTGCTGATACTACTCAGTTCTAATATAAACCTGTAAGAGTGATAAAAATTTGCGACACTCTTCGTTTTCATACTTCACTCTCTAGACATTTAAGGAAAAAAAAAAAAACGCTTACCCTTCTCTTGATTCTCTCTTTATTTACCGGCCGGGAGAAGCCATCATCCAATGGATAGCTTAATATGTTTTGTGAATCGTTACCTGGACATCCTTTACCCTCATCGCTCGTCAAATAGGTAAAACAAACCCAGGTTTTTCTTCACCCTCAATTTATATGCCAAAACATTCCCATGAACAAAACAGTTTCTGTTTCTTGAGAGGACTTAAATGGCTGGCTTCGTTAAATTAAAAGGCACTAGTAAGGGATGGTTAATGAGGTTCGTACGTTACCTTCATAAGATTTCAACCAAGTGCTTTGAAGATATGAGCAAACTATCAGAGACACGAGTAATAGCTTGAGAGCGTTATTTGCCATGTTCTAAGATAAACTAATCCTTCTGAAAGATAACCAATATTCTGTCATTTGTCTTGCTATTGTGAACAGAATCAATACAAATGTATTTGCAAGTGTTATGTGTAGGTAGGTAGCAGATTCCAGTTAGATACACGTTTGTTGCCTAGGATACCACAACAGGAGACTGAACTGACAAATATTTAGTTATTGTTTTCCTAGTCCATATTTGTACTTACCGTTGTTAAATGTTACTCCTGTATACCAAGGATATATTTCAATTAATTTTTTTTTATGCTCTCTATATCCTTAACCTCCCTTTTTGACCTTTTTCTTTCTTTGTATTTCTTTTTCCTTTCACTGTCGCTGAAAGTACAAGTAACAAAATACTACTTTATAATATTTATCAGTTCAACTACAGATCTGCACTACTCTTCTAACTCTGAACTAACTTTGAAAAAGAAACAGAATGTTCAAAACAGGTGAACAAGGTTTCCAAGACGTTCGGTTTGAAATGCGTCTCTAGGGTTTCAAACAGAAGTCTAAAGGAAAACAGTTACTTAAGTTCAGTTATGTATACGTATTTCCGTTCTTTTTTTTTTTTTTAATTGAATGCGTTCTGTCATCCATCAGACTGAAGCAAGAGTCGGTCGCTGAGGAAACTAGCTAAGACTTAAGAAAAAACGACTCCTCAGTTTTCCTGGTAACGACATCGATTGAAACCTTGAACTTCATTGGTTCACGGAAGCTGAGAGCGTTTGAACTGTTACATCCTGGAGCACTGCAGGCCATTTAGAAAAGTTCAAAGTTTTAATTGCGGACTTTTTTTAATGGAAGACTTCAACATAGTTGGGAGCATTTCCTTGCTGTTCTTTATGAGTTATTTGGTGCTGTGCCAAGGTACGTGAGTCACACAAACACGATTAAGTCGTGTTGTTTATCCATGTGACACGGATCATTATTCCGCTTACAAAAGGAACTTCACTGATTGCTGTATTACATATGGTAGCTGAAAATCACTTTCTAAGTCATTTTACGTGCTATTTTTTTAACGTCTTACAAGCAAAATTAAGCAAAACAACGTCTGAATGGGGTGTGAGAGAATCTACTACCCTTATACTTTTTTGCATATGGTTTTCTAAATATTCTGTGAGGCTAATAACATATATGCATATTAATTATATACTGACATGAAAACATAAAATACTAATAGTCAGATTGTCTGGTGTCTGGCGATATACACATCGCATTTTGATTTTATTCTTCGTACATAGTCTAAACACTTTAATGTAGAAGTCTGTTGTCTGATTGCAAATGGACAAAGGACGCAAAAAGGAATACATTACAGGAGAGAACAATAGTTTTGCCTAAAAATACTTTGGCGCCAAAACATCAGTTTATATTCAGGATGTTTTGCGCCTTAAGCTCGCAAGATATTTAGGAAAAAAAGAAGATAGAAAGTAGGGCATTATCAGTGTTTCATCTGAAGTATACGACACTCAACTTGTCCAACAAAGTAACTAAACATCGTCAAAAACCAATGTTATAATATGCACGGTCGAGTTCACCCTTAATTTCTCGCGCGTTTGTTTGACTACAATTTGCAATGCAGTTTTTTAACGAATGTTTGATCAAGTGTAACGATTTTCCTATAAACGTATATACAGAATAGTGATAGAGGTTGTTTATGTTTGAAACTATGAAGCGTTCCGTTTTACATGTCGCTGGATTCTTAGCACGTCTGCAAAGTACCTTGCTTTGTGTTCTGTATGTGGCAGGTAATTTGTTACTGAAATTCATATTTCTCTAGTCTGTTATATTTTCTTAAGAACATAATACTTATCAATGACGTGTTGATCGTACTAGTAAGCCTACAAAGCTAAGGAAGCGCTAAAGCATTCTCTGTATAAAGCTAAGCTTCTTCTTTGTCTCTCGACTCAAAAGCGTCACATGGATTTCTGTCAAGTTTGTGCAGGTCGAGTCGACTTCAGCAGTAAAATTCTTGTCGAATATTCTGCGAGAACTTGGTAACGGATGTATTCTTTACAAGGCGGGAAATGAAGCCATCTATCTAGCACATAAATGCAGGCGTCGATTCAAAGTGCATAGAAAATTTAAACTATAGAAAGAGTGTAGAGTATAATACTTGCAGAGAGGGCTGAGGATAAAAGTAACTTTAATCAACCGACTTAATTCCTGACGAATATCTTGCGCCATCTAGGTAACGGTCTTGTCTTGAGAGTCTTTACGAGGCGGGACATGTAATTAATGCGTCCGTAAAGCACATAACTGCAGGCGTGGGTCGATCAGTTTAAAGTTGATAAACAAAATAGAAACCACAGAAAGAATGTCGAGCAACGTACTGCTCGCAGACAGGGCTGAGCTGAAATCAGTCCAACACATTTTCAGGGGGAAAGCCATTTTTCTAATGTGA
>Ga0126339_10003424_pt1 | contig 11550 bp, 7 predicted proteins | sample OrbTmetagenome_2_FD_92532 | JGI IMG/M metagenome (GOLD analysis project Ga0126339, IMG submission 92532) | Coral microbial communities from Petempiche,Puerto Morelos, Mexico - Orbicella T R C metagenome | ecosystem: Host-associated > Invertebrates > Cnidaria > Coral | place: Petempiche,Puerto...
CTTCACAGATTTCCTTAGAATTCGCCTTTGCATACAGAAAAGCAAACACATTTATAAAGATCTCAAGACTACATGGTAAATGGTGACATAAAAACCATTTTTGGTATGTTTTTAATAACAAAATAGTTGCAAAAGCGCTTTTAGCCTCTCTGACAGCCTTCCTCTGGTTCAGCTAAAATACAGTCTAAATACCTTTTGCTCACATCCAGAAACTACAGTAATAACGTGTTGAATAGGCTTGCCACTTCCAATTCATAACATAAAATGTAGGGGTAACCACGTGTTTTTTCAAAGTTATTGATCTTTTTGGAAACTTCTACGGTGCCCGTTACATTTTTGCCTGTCACCTCCCCAGTAAGTAAAACATTTGCATATCTCTCACTTTTTTTTTCTTTTGTTTTCTTCAATACTACACTTTATAACTTATTGCAAAACTTAAGTTACTTACATCACCACTATCATTACTTACAAATTGCAAATTACAGTACCAGTCAACATTGGTTACAACACTAACAATATAACAACCTTTTTAACAGGAGTTAATCCAAAATAACAATGATATTACTAACAGGGACAAAAAAAAATTATAATAATAATAATAATAATAATAATAATAATAATACAACTAACAGCTACAATACTACTACTGCTACTAATACGCTATTCTAACAACTAACAAAGGCAAAGATGAGCGAAAAAAATATAGGACCATGAAATACTAAGTTAGAGCTGTACAAATGAAAAGGAGAACCTAAATATTATTCAATTAAATATCACTTGTTTTGCACGTGCACTACGCCATCTGCAGGTACATGTTTACATTAATTTTAGATTTCAGTTTAATTTTTGACAGATAACAGCTAGTTTTTCAGCTGGAAGACGTTAACAGTTAGTGGTTATCGATATGCTGCTATTCTGGTGTTCCTGGTTTAAGTACAGGTTCAATAAACTTGATTTGGTCACAGTAGATTTTTAGACTGTCCTCACAGTTCATCAGTTGTAAAGAATTCAGGGATGAAGACAAGCACCATAGGAGAAGAGTGCTCTGTCTGGAAACACAACACAATGGCTTGGCCAGTGCTCAAAACAAGACTGATTGATCTGAGCTGTCACTCTGCTGACCATTAGGCCATCCCGTCTCTCAGCAGCACTGAACATGCTCTCTAGTCTCTTAGCTAGTAACTTCGAGATGACAAGCTATTTATCACTTATGTGAGCATGAAAAGCTTCTTTTCATAGATGAGAGTTCCTGACAGAGTATATTGATTGAATGGAACGAATGTTAATTGAAAACAAAAAAGTAGTTACTTACTATCCTGGTCTGTTCTCACAACAATAACAGGATCACTAACTGGTCCATCTCCTTTCACAGTAGATGCAAACACTGTGATACTGTAGTTGACGAACTCCTTTAGACCGATCAATCCCTTTTCACGCACTTCAGCACCAACTAAAACACTGTTATTGTCATTCTCTGTTTGTGAGTGGTAAGTAATGGTGTAACCCGTGATGATACCATTTTGTTGTTCAGCTGGAACTTCACCCCACATGACTAAGATGCTGGTTGAGCTTCCAACCTGTCCTTTTACATTTTGTGGAGCACCATCAGGTTCTGACGTAAAAGTTCAAAACAAGTTAGCCGCTTAGCATGACTGGTTGGTTGAGCTTTCGTAGATATATGTGTAATTGTTGTGAGGGCAGTTATTAACAATATTCTTCTCTAGTGGTTATCATAATCATTTTGTATGTTCCTATCTAGTCTCTTTTAATTACTTAATCTGTATACCAACAAGGTACAAGGTAACATGTCACACTGTGCGAAATTTATACTTTATGAAATTAATAATAATAATAATAATAATAATTAACACTAATAATAATAATTATAGCTACATTTTTATAGGGTGCATTTCTCAACTCGATCACTGTGCCTAACAGCAAATAACTAACTAAATGAAATAGAACAAAATACCTAACCAACCTTCTAACTAAATAAATAAATAACTGACCAATTTATCACTTAAGAAAAATAACAGACTAATTACCATGATATTTGCAATGTTAGACCAGGGGTCTGTACACGTAAGAAGGACGTCACTAGAAAATGAAATCGCATTACATGTTTCTCTAGCACGTATGTCACAAAATGCCTTCTAAAACCTCTAATGGCCACTTAAGTGTTCAGGATTGTGAGATCAATTACTTCAACATCATGAGTTCTTTCCCTTCAACTATAAAAATAGTTGCTTTCAAAGGACACACTTCTACTGATTTAAGTTTTTCAAACAGTCTATACAAAGCACTAAGAAATTACCAAAACATCCAGAAACAACATGCCTAAAGGCGATTCCGTGGGATGCTTTGGCTAGGGAGCGTAGCATTGGAATGAATTGTGAAGTTACAGTAAAGTGCCAAGATTAATCCGTTAGATCAGCCACAGAAATCACTGAAGAAAGTCTTGAAGAAACGGTCACTGTGTTTGTAGTGGAAAATAGAGTAGGTGGAAAATTACTGTGTGGGAAGAGCCTCCCCCGTTCCTATTTCTTCTTTCCGGGTGATCTACAAGATGGAATGAGAGTGTGCATGGTGTTTAACTGAAATAATATTGCAACGTGGAAAATGGATTTTTTTTTTCTAATGAGGCCACATTACTTACGTTGAGAACTACCAGAAAATCTTGAGACATGAATGGTAACGCAACGTTTTAATTACTTGAAGTCTAAAATACTGTGAAGGGCTGTATTGCTGTCAATGAACGTAACGAATCTACTAAAACATTAACAGGCTAAAGTACTCATTGCCTGTTGTATAATTAGAAGCTCTTTTGTGTGAGAGAAGAACTGAAGCACATTAAAAAAAGTATTGATTGTCCTTAGAGGCTCACTTGTATGAGAGAAAACGTAACACAAAGTAACGCAACTGGTATATTCCCATTGATTATGTGTGCTTGTTTATTCGAGATAATGAAAGGATTGAAGCTTCCATGAGAAGCATGAGGAATTCTTTTTAACAAATATTTCCCTTTGTATTTATAAATGTCAACAGTGCAACACTGAAAATAAAATAAACATCGACCGGAATAAACCTTCTCGCAAACACTATTTACATGTGCATTCTGGTAAACAGGTACCGGTAAGCTCAATGTCAGCAAGAATACACAAAACCTTAAACATGCTCGTGGCATGACTGTCAACTCATGGATTGAACTGTGACAGTTTCGATAGAGTAAAACTCTCGAGGCTTAAATATCTTCAATTGCAAACCAACAAATATTTGAGTGAATTTTTGAAATGGTTGGTGTCGATGTTTACCGTGATGGACTCCTTGATTTTTGAATATGCCGATTCAATGAAAATTGTGTGTGAATATCGTGTGAATATAGTATGAATATTGTATGAATATTGTGAGTCAATGTGTTGCTTGTTTAGACTAAGCATTGGGCACATAGGTCGGATGAACATGCAGGTTCGGTTGCTGAACTTGTTGTTTAGTTTCGAAGGCCGAGTGAACAGTGAACTCGTTGGTTCGATGTGCAACACGGAACGTATGATCTGTGAACTCTATGCAATTTTCACAGTTCAATTCAATACACAAAGTCGAAACACTTTCTAAATTGTCTTACCTTTCGTTTATTTCCTGAATACGTACACATTGCTTTGAGCACTACACTACCTACACAAGCTACATGTACTCCTTGCCAGAATCGCAGAATCTTTCGAAATTAGTTCCAGCTGTGACATGGATTAAACTGTCAATCAAATTTGTCATTTTGCATCGACAAAGAAAAAGAAACCCTGGGCAAACCTTACCATGGCCTGCCACAGGCATCCCATGGAAAAAATTTGATAAGCAAGGTAACTTACTATCCTGGTCTGTTCTTACAACAATCGGATCACTGGCTGGTCCATCTCCTTTCACAGTAGATGCAAACACTGTGATATTGTAGTTGACATACTCCTTTAGATTTGTCAATTCTGTCTGACGAACTGAGGCATTTACTTGAACACTTCCATTATCATTCTCTGTGTGTGACTTGTAAGTAATAGTGTAACCCATGATGATACCATTCTGTTGATCAGCCGGAACTTTATCCCACATGACTAAGATGCTGGTTGAGCTGCTGTTCTGTCCTGTCACATTTTCAGGTGCAGCACCAGGCTCTGGTATAGAAAGTTAATTTGAGTTTCAAAGGTGAACAGTAACTTAGCATAAACATAACTTACAAAAATGTGGCGACAAAAGAGTAGAGAATGAAGCAAGGAAGCAAATCCAAGTAAACAAGGAAACAAGCAAAGAAAGAACTGAAAAGTTTGAAAAGCAAAAAATTCCCAAAAGTACTAATAAAGTTGACCTTTTGTTCTTACTTTCCTAAGCCAGTGACCCTTTTTACAAACAGCTGTACATGTATGCACTCGACTTTGCAGGAAACAATAGTGGTGAAAGGATAAAGAAAATAAACAAACAGCCAACACATTTATTAGCTTTTCTTGTGTACATTATTTTCCATCAGCTGCATCACATTTTAATCATGTAAACCATCAAATTGATTCACCTTGTTATTAAAATATCTAGTAATCTGTGCCTGAGTAATGTACATTGTGTAGGGTGAAAGCAACAACATTACAGATTACATGTATGTTACAGATTACATGTATGTAAAATTAATGTTGAACCAATTATATTGTTTATATAAGTGTAGAGCACCTTCTTGATCTGTGGTAGCATTCACTACAGGGCTTCCATCACTAGTGCCAACCATGTTTCTTGCAAACACCTTAAAGTAATATAATGTCCAAGGTGAGAGGTTTCCAACAGAAGCACTTGTACTGGACACCACACAGGAACCATCTGACATGGATCCTTGACAGACAGCATCTACAAAGTCTGCATTATCCGGTTCACTTCTCTTCACTGTGTAGTTCTGAATTGCACTGTTCCCATTAAAACCAGCAATCCAGGAAATAGTCACTACTCGTGAGCTCTTGGAGTCAACTGACACATTCAATGGTGGGTCTGGTTCCACTGTAGAGTTAATTTATATAATAATACACTCTTCAACAATAATTCATGTACAATCAAAGTTCTCCCCCATAACTCAAAAAGTAACTATAGACTGACAAAGAATACAGGGTACCAGTGAAAAAAAAAAGTGCTTGGTCAAATTATTGAAGCACTATGAATCAGAAAGAGCCTAATCCCCTAGAACAGATTATCCTCTTTTTTTTTTTCAGTTTTACTAAGGGTACTCTTAAGTGCTCTTTCACAGGTTCATTACCAGTTAGGAGACTAATAAAGTTAGATCACGATTCTTCTCTTTCCTGGGAATTCCTTTTCAGGGGTTAAGACCTGTAAGGCTGCTGAATGTAAATTAATGGTGTAAACCAAAAAATAAGGAAAGGCAGATGGCAAATTGAAAAAATTATGAGGGTTCTTAAAGAACCATAAAAGCAAGGGGTGCAAAAATAAACTGAATACAAAAATCTCATTTCAGTAATTTCACTACCATCTCATTTTAAGCATGACTTGCATTTTCTTTGTTGATAGTTACTGAAAGTTATATTGTATATACCCAAGTCAATACAATACACCAGGAAAACAGACCTTGAATAACAAGTGATGTTGTATTTGATGAATTACCAACATCATTAATAACGAGACAGGTATAGTTTCCAGCATCTTGTGGTGTATTTTCATTAATTGACAGCTGTATATGGCTTTCATTGAAAAATGGAATATCCACTCGTGAGTTATTAATCTCCACAGTAGTATTTCTTGCTATTACTGTTCCATTTTTTTTCCACTGCACTTCAGACACTAGTGGCAAAGCATTATACTGACATGTCAGCAGTATCTGTCTTCCTTTAATAACAAACTGTTCTTTAACACCAGTAATCCTCACTTCTGGCACAACTGCAATTTCAATTGTGTAACTGTTTCAGTTATTTGCAAAATTGCTTCAGTTAATCAAAAATAAAACAAAGTGAAATGAGGTAAAATTTTAAATGAATGGAAATGAGGTAATCTCTGTATCTCAAGGCCTATCTTAGCTGGGGCAGCTGGGCAACTGGGACAGATAAATACATTTGCAGAGATTATTAATACCGCATGAACCCTGATTGGGTAACAATACCTACTTTGGAATGTTTTCTTCAAACAGTCTCCTTCGGTTATTCAAAAGATTCAGACCCATTCTAAAAGCAGTACTCGATGTTGCGACTGCTGGTGTCGCCAATGTGACTGTTTTTTTTTTTTCCACTGGTGAATAACTTTTCACACTTTTCACTGAAATTTTTTTGCTGGCAACTAAATCTGAAAACTTAGGGGCCAGCTGGCCCCAAGGTTTTTTCCTGAAAAGTGAAATCTCAGCCCACTTAAGCTACACATGTACATTGAAATCTCACTCAATCCAGACCATTTCTGACACATCAAACCCTCATATAAGATTTGCCTAGTTCCTACTGGCCTCAATATGTCGCTGCAGTCAATTGTTTTGGGTCACGTGGTCCACGGTGGTTACGGGTACGTAACCGAAATCAAATGACAGTGAAGGCCTTGGCAAAAGCCAGACAGGAACTAGGCAAATATATTAAGATTACAACTTACATAAACTCTCCACAGACTACTCTTAATTCATTCTCAGTGGCAGAAAAAACCATTATCAATGATGTTGTTGGTTTTGTTCTTGTGTAGCCTGCGAGCAGGCTCACCTTTGCATCACACGCGGGAGCGGCAAAGAACAAAGCAATCCGGCAGGAAGGAGTCTGGTGAAGAGACCCCAAGAAAAGTGAGCCTGCCCTGACCTCTGTAATTTTTTCATTTCTGCTTCGTTTGAGCGAAGTGAGATACCATTGGTCAAAAAGCGGGAAAGGCAAGAAAACTGCCAATCTATTATGTTTGATGAGGAGCGATTAAATCCCCATGGAGTAGGTAATTTACCGCACAATAAAAAACAAGTCGTCCACATTTGGAGTCAGAGGAAGAGTTGAGTGCACGTATTACCAATGTTTTATCAAAGTTCCAGTCTATTTCTGGTTAAATTTCAAACTAAAGAGGGAGCAGGAAATAGCAGTTGAAAGTATGTTCATGAATCAACACGTACTTGTCGTGTTGCCGACTGCATATGGGAAGAGTTAAACATTACAAACATATGTGATCACAAGCAGGCAACAAAACAACACAAAGGCGTCTGCCTGTTTACCAGCATCGTCAAAGACCAGATTGCCAAAGCAAGATTACTTGGAATCATGCAAGTACATGTACGTGTCCTTACTAGACATAAACTTTGACAGTTTTTCTTCGGCAAAACTTTATCAACAATGGATATTGCGCCTACATCCAGGGGGGTACTTTGGAAATTTCTGGGTGGGGATGTGTTGCTGGGACCCTGGAACCCTTAGCCTATACCAGAGCTAGTTCAGCTAAATTTTGCTACACTATACTAGAGTAAACTCCCCAAATCCCCCCATCCATCGACATTGTTGAGGCTGATTTGTGTAAATTTAAACTTGCCGATTTAATTTTTTTATATTTTTGATTGGCAATTCCTGGTTTCCTTAGTCTAGATAAAATCTTCAACCAACTAGTCAGTTTTGTGAAAAATGATACCCTATTCTACACCCAAATGTTCTGATTTATATAACCTATCCTAGAGTAAACTGCTTGAAAACCATACCCTTCACATCAGCACATACCTATATAGCCCCGAGGCCTACACGTTGTTATGAAAAAGATTTACAATTTTGCCGAGAAATCTGAGCTGCCAAAGTTCATACTTCTGGTGAAAATTAATTGAATTATTATTTTCTGCGGTTTCTGGGGTGGAAATAAAAAAATTTGCAGAGATCAGTGCAGGCTCACTTTCTCGTCTTGCGGCCTCGATATCGCACTCGCGACTACACCACAAGCGCTTGTGGTCCAATATGAGCCTACTCACAGGCTAGTTCTTGTGTTGTTGTTAGCTTTTTTACATTCTCATCAAAATATGCAAAGAAGTGATACAAATTTAACCAAGCTGTCATCCTGGTTGATGAAAACATGATGTGTACAGACTATACCAGTAGATTAAGCAATCAATTATGCATCAGGTGAAAACAACACAATCAAGCACTCACAATGTACTGTCAGTGTTCCTGGATAGGAAGTAACAGTATTTAAACTGTTATTTGCCACACATCTGTACGGTCCTTGATCCGCCTGGACAACACTGCCAATTGTCAAACTTGAGGTATTTCCTGTAAAAGACACATTTATCCTCTGATCTGCTATATTTACTGCTTCTCCATCTTTTGTCCATCTCACATCTGGTACAGGATTTCCATAAACTTTGCATTGCAAAGCAATATTTTGCCCCTCTATTACTGTTGAATTCTTTGGATTGCTGATGAATTCAGGTGGAACTAGAAAAAAAGCATCCAGACGACTGAGATGTAAAATGTTCTTTGTTATATCATATGTGACATGATCAAAATGTTGGCATGTGCAAAGCTCTGATCTATATCACACTTTCAAATAAATATTGTCATATACAATGTAATTACACTGGTTCTAAAATAATTTCTTATTGGCAATTAAATGCAACTCTAATGTCACTTAATCACATGAACATTTTGGATACCATTTTGAGTTAATTAGGAAGAAACAGAATATTCTTCACATTGATTTTGTTTAAGCTAAAGGTGACCAGCAACAGTTCCCACCACTTTTCCAACAGCTATACTGATTTACCACACTTTATAGAATGGTTTTCAATTGAGTGCCAAAAGTAATGGTTTGCTTTTGGTTTTACTACAGTTTGAGATGAAAATGGTACAGCCCTAGCTACTAGAAATACACCTATACATGTACGTTTGTTCCCTTAAAATTGATCAAACTTAATGACAGAAACAGTTAATTTTGTTGCTGCAAAATCTTGTTTTATTCAACATAAGTGTTGATAGTGAACATTCTGGTAGTGAATTTTACTATCCTGGCAAACAATCTGACGCAGACTGACAAATTCAGTTCCCAACTTACTCTGAAAGCAGGGAATGAAAGTCAACACTCCTCACAAATGAAGTTTGAAAAATGAAATTAGAAAACAAAGTGGTCATATGATAAAATGATCATTGACTGTCACTGAAGTTGGACCAGACAGGAAAATTTTTGGCTCTTGGCTTAAGCCAAATATTTTACTGCCTGGCTTTCCCAGTCAGTCAATAAGTACAAACAGTATTATAGTTTCTCATCGTTTTGTTGTAGTATTAACACAGTGCAACTAAAGGGACAGAGTAACTTCAGTCACTAGAAATGAATTGACAAAATTCATCAGCAACGTTCCAAAACCCCCCATGGTAAGATTTAAAACTGACAGAGAAGAGCCTTGCACTGTTAAATGAGGCCCCTTCTGTCACAGAGAGCCTGTGCCAATTTAACTGGTTGGCATGACATCTCGTTAGTAATCAAATGATAAAACCTTATTTTAACTGTTACATGGAAATGGAACAGCAATTAACGAACTGAAAGATAGGACATCTGTTAGCTGACTGTTTGTTTCTTTTAGCGAACTGAATTGGTTGACAGACACCTGACAATTAAAATTTCAAAGTTTTTCTTCGTTTCTAGAAAAGCTCAGTGAATAGCAGTGCTTCTTTAATACTGTACATGTATTAGCTACAAACACTTTGAAACTGCGGGCACCATAACAAGAAACTGTCCTTAAGAAACCATTGCAATAACTAACGAATAAAATAACCCGAACTTATGCTAAAAGGAAGTGCTACGAGTTCCATCAGTTGAAATGCTTCATTTTGATTAGTTGCATGCACAGACATATAAACAGCAGCAAAATATCGACTGGATCTATCGGTTTTAAAACACTAATGACGTAATGACAGCTGTTTCACTTTTCAAGTCACATACTGAGCGAAACGAAAAACTGAAGAACAAACGCTAAATAGTTTAATAATATTCGGAATACTTTCGATTCACATTAACAAGAATTTAACATGCACCTGCCACTCCGAAAGCTACCGTTAATAGAAGCATGCAAAAGGATGCAGAGGGACAGTACTTAAGCAACAAGTTTATTCTGAGTTAAGAAAAATTTATCAGTTTCTATTTTGTAGCGGTTATGATTCGAAGCCATTTACGTGAAAACAGAAATATGTAATATCGAAATATCGATCTTGAGCAACCGGCTGAAGCAATCTATCGTTCTACATGTATGTTTAGCAAGGTAACTTTCTTTCAGAAAATGTGTTTAGACAAAAAATAAGCCTAACTACTTCAGAGTAACGATATAACCAGCTTGATGTACGTAAATACGATGCAGTATAAACGTGCCGTGACACAGAAAGATCCAACTTGCTTGATTTCCGCTTGAAAATCAACGCGTGAAGCGCTTGTTTTAAAATACGAAATATTTGTTACCTTGAGCGGACGAATAGGATACCAAAAACAAAAAGAATGAAAGCCAGCGGAGAGGACGTTGTCTGGAGGCAATAGGTTTGACAATAAGTTCGTCCATATCTTGGAAGCATAGCTTGGTTGAAAGAGAAGTCGAAAGTAGTTAACCCTACCCTACCCCTGGAGCGTAACTCGACAGCCACGGGTAAATACTTCCGCACAATGAGATCACGACCCCAAAATAAACGCAGTCGCGTTATATTACCATAGACGACTGATGGCGCCATATTTTCCTCGCGAAAAATCCATGTCGATTTTCGTGACCTCCGTTAATCCCAAAATTGTAAACACGAAAGAATCGATTAGGAAATGTAAAGGTGGTGCTCAAGCAGAAAACAATCGTAAAATAACTGCCATTATTGTCAGGGTAACAAAAGCAAATATCCGCACACAGAGAATTCGAGATCACGCATGACGTCAGAAATAGCAACAATTATGTGTATGTTATGCCAAAAATCAAAACAGTAATGTTACTTCAAACAACCAAACTTGCAGGCGCTGTTTTCGATGTTAAAGGGGCTTTGAATGATTTTCATATTTCCATACTTACAGTAAACTTCCAGTTTGGCGGCAGATGAAGTGGAAGTGTCGACACTGTTGTTGGCCACACATCTGTATTGACCTGCGTCTGATCGATGAACATCTGTAATTGTCAAATTATGACTATTGTTCGTGCGAGGCACAGCCAGTCGTGAATTTGCTGTGATGTTCAATCCTTGTCCATTCTTTGTCCATAAAACGTTAGGTGACGGGTTTCCTTCAACTACACAGCTGAAAACAGCATCTCGTCCTTCCACTCTGGTGAGGCCTTCAGGATTCTTAGAGATCTCAGGTGCAACTGAAAAAGATAATAAAAATATAAACCATTGCTACAACGAACGAAGCTAAACCAAAGGGCTAAACAGTTATGACGAGCTAGCTTGTAAAAAAAAAAAAAGAAATCACCTGCTTTACAATGTAACCATGATTTATTTATTTATATATATATATATATATATATATATATATATATATATATAAAAATTTTTTTTTAAAACCGTTGATGATAAGATAAAACACATTTTTGAGAACATATAAAAAACATTCCTCAGACTGTGAGTATATATA
>Ga0126339_10003425_pt1 | contig 11549 bp, 8 predicted proteins | sample OrbTmetagenome_2_FD_92532 | JGI IMG/M metagenome (GOLD analysis project Ga0126339, IMG submission 92532) | Coral microbial communities from Petempiche,Puerto Morelos, Mexico - Orbicella T R C metagenome | ecosystem: Host-associated > Invertebrates > Cnidaria > Coral | place: Petempiche,Puerto...
ATACATACATACATACATACATACATACATACATACATACATACATACATACATACATACATACATACATACATACATACATACATACATACATACATACATACATACATACATACATACATTACTTTATTTACCCTCGGATATCAGAGTAGCTTATGCAGCTAATATCTCCGAGCATTTAACCATCAGATGAGATAGATAGACCACCACACCGGGTGGTATCAAGAGTTGTGAGACGGGGCCTACGGTTTATCGTCCTTATCCGAGAAAACTAGAAAGTCTAACCATTTGCAGATGTCATTACAAAGGCAGCACTTTCTCCTCAATTATTTAAAGACCCTGAGTGTTGGTCCGGGATTTGAACCCGCGACCTCCCGCACGCTAGTCTAATGCTCCACCACTGAACTAACCGGTCGGCGGTTGCGTGATCGCTAATAACGCATAACGTTATCGCTGACTGGTTGATAGTCTTACGCCCATGCTTATGCTTATGCTAACATGTCCTCACTGGACACAATGAACGACTCAAGCATAAGCATAAGCATAAGAAGAACGCAAGGTTTTGATATTCTTATGCTTATGCTTATGCTTATGCTTATGCTTATGCTTTTGTCGTGGCCGTCCTCACTAGCGCATAAGCTTCTTATGCTTGTGCTTATGCTTGCGTCGCTAGTGAGGACCGGGTTAGAAAACACTGCGAGAAAAAGAGATGGGCCTGTTGTGACCTAACCATCAAGCACCCCGCTACCGGTCACCAATGAAATGCAGCAGCGCCTGGGCACGAGGCAGCTTGTTTTCTTTTCTATCGACTTTTAGTATTAATCTGCTAACGTTCTCTCACGAAAGCCGTTCTCTTTATAATTACGCTACTCACCACATGTTCTGTTGAAGACAGTAAGAAGCCTAGCAGTGTGCGGTTGTTAACAAAATGGCGGCCGCTTCTTTGCGTTTTCGAAGTGTCTGTGAAGAAGAATTAGATAATGTTTTGAAGGATTAGTAGATTAATACTAAAATAATGTGACTGCATTTATGAAAACCGTGTTAAGAGTTTGGACCAAAATAGCTAGCATGTTTTTGGAAAATCGGTCAGATACCGTACATAAATATGTCCATGTCGTACTGAGAACGTTATGTGCCTCGTGTACACTTAAAGGAAGCCATAACATGCTTGTACCAGCCGTTGAAGTCACTGCAAATGAGTCGAACGAGCCGAACAAAGCTAAATTTAAGGTTAGATTGATCATTTGACTTGCGGCGCTAATTTAGACATGTTTTGACCTCTGCGATCTCACCTAAATGACCTCACTATGTCTTTACTTTGGGTTAAATTAGCCAATCATTGCGACAAGAGGATGGAAAGCACTCACATCGGTCATTTATTTCAACGAAAAAGTTGGCCTTACGTGACATTCAATTTCAATATCTGTATGTATTCGCAAAAACAGCTACAGAATTCGACTTGTCACTGATAATATCGATACAATTCTGTCCTAGAGCTAGCTTTCCACAAGGCTTATCGTGGCTCAAATAAAAAGGAAATAACTTTCCTGTGTGCCTTTTGAGGCCAGGAGGATTAAACGAATTCACCGTCTTTTCGTTGAATCGTGAATTGTACAATATAATTAAAAGTGCTTGTCGACATGAAATTGGAGTCTGAATCAACACGAACGTACAGATATCAAAACCGCGGCCGAGATCTGATCTACAGCTTTCTAAAACCTGCATCGTCCTAAATGGACTGAGCAAGAGCTTCCTGCATCGAGAAACGATTGAACTTCAAACAAACTAGGCCATAATTAAGAGTAAGCAAACACTCAACAAATAAATTCTTCCGCATTAGCGAATCACAGACAGTTCTGATAGTTAGCCAGGCCGAGAACGCCTAAAATTGATAAAACAAGGAAATTCTACTCATGATCAGCGCTTGACCTAATGTTCTTCACTCCGTTCGTAGCCATATTTTGCTCGCAAATAGCAATGTTCCGAATATACTTGAATTTTATCGAGCGACATCAAACGCCAACAGCAGTTAGAGATATCTAGTCCATTGCAGCTCTAAACCCCAAATTGATGTGGCTAAAGCTCTTAAAACTTTGCTGTCTAAAGCAAGCACAACATTATCGCCACAGTGCAAACGGCTTACTATTACGGGGCTAAATGACGTCCCGTTTGATACATCTCAGGCCCGCCTCATGTACGATAATGGACTACGCTTGCTAGCAAATCGTTGGACGTTTACCTTCACTGGCCTCAATGATGTCCTCGGGCAGACTTCCTTTAGACAGCAGTTATAGAGCGCTAATCGGTCGGCTCTTTCTCAGAGTCACCGCGCGAACTGAAATTCAGAGGAGTGTAGCCTGGGCTAAACTTATACCAATTGAAAAAGGGAGGGGGTAGCGATGACTAATTAAAAAAAATAGATAAATGAATGAAACATGCGGCAAGAAACTCTCTAGATTTCATGCTAGGTAATATTTACAAGCTGCTACCATAGCGAAAGCAGTCTTTAACACTGTTTCATAAATCCAGACATAACTGGATTAGTTTCAAAAAACATATAAACCGTCGAACCTTGTTCTTGAGCTATAATTTGATTCTTTGGACATTAAATTACACCCGCTCTCTTGCCTTGGGTTCGCCATTCGTCTAGACTAGAGTTGTTAGTGTCCTTCACTCTTTGGGGGCTTACGACCCCCTTCCGTGATACTTACAGTTATGTGATGGAATTATATATTTTGATTTTTTTCCCCAGTTTGTCCAACTGAAGCAGTTCCTCTCAACTGGTGGGGAAAATTCAGCAGCCCTAACTACCCTATGAGCAATTATCCTGCTTCCAGAGATTGTTCCTGGATCATTACTGTGCCATCTGATAAACTTGTCAAGTTAGTATTCATTGAATTGGCCTTTGGTTCATGTGAGTTTAATTGCAGCTCGGATAATTGCACCTATGTGGAGTTATATGACGGTTCCTCAGCAAATTCTTCTTCGCTGGGACGATTTTGTAACGGTTCAGCCTTGCAAAAAGTGTTCTCAAGTGGTAACCAGATGTTCGTGAAATTCCGTTCCGGTTCTTCACTTGATCGGGGATTTGAAGCGCAGTATTCTATGTTTTCAGGCAGACCAACAACAACAACAACAACAACAACAACAACAACAACAGTTCTCTGTAAGTGAACTAGAGAAAGACTATTTACTTTTCCAAGTTTACCAGTAGAGTTCAAACGACAGACTAACCAATTCAAGCGAGCGCATTCATTGACTAGTTCGTGGCAACTGGGGCGAATTTCAAATTTTAACCAATCGATAAACTCACGCCACCACATGAAAGATCACGTTGAGATTAGTTATTTGACCAAGTTTGATGCTTTAAGGGAAAACAGAGACCAAGTTGTGGACCTCGAAACATGGTTCAAAAGCCATACAAACGTCTCTAATTATGAGACAGCGTCCCCCGAAACCATATAAACCCTTAAAATTCTTTATCAGTTTTGTGAGAACTTTAAAATCCCGTCATTCACCTTTCATTTGAAAGAATCTGAGATTGCCCATTTTTAAGAGTATCACAGAGATCATAAAAAATTTTAAGAGTCTATATGGTTTGGAGGGACGCTGTCTCAAAATTAGAGACGTTTGTGTGGATTTTGAACCATGTTTCAAGGTCTATAACTTGGTCTCTGTTTACCCTAAAAGCATCAAACTTGGTCAAATGACTAATCTCAACATGACCTTTCATGAAGTGGTGTCAGTTTATCGAATGGTTGAAATTTGAAACTCTCCCCAGTTCTCTGCACTGCGCAATCTCGGAATGGCCTATTGCGAAGACTGTGACGTCAGAGAGTAACGTACATTACACTGCTACCCAGGCCCCATCCGGCCACATTACGCCGGAGAAATATCACCGGTTATTCTGGATTTGTGTTTGAGAAAAAACCCGAGAAGAGAAATATCATGATTACCGTAACCTCATCGTTTTTGAAAAGCTTCGTTTTAAAAATGTTTTCCGCCCACACTACAAGGCAAAGCCGGAGTTTTCAATTTCCTCCGGTCTGAAGGGCGCTTTCGGAAAGCTCCGTTTTCGTGACGGAATAATGTGGACGGAAGGCCTAACGGGAGAAACAGTGACCATTTCCATTGTTGCACAAAACATGGCTGATTTTGTAAGGCTAAGAGCACGCCGGGTTTTTAAACTTTGCCATTTTCTGCATGTTCTGCAAAGTGTTGAAAAATTCCAAAACGCAAAATTCGCAGGTTGAAAGTGTCGCAGATTGAATAAAAGAATCTATGTTGTTTCATAGACACTATGCACTGATAGTTAATAGAGTGAATGGTTATGAAACCTGACAAAGTTCTTTGTTGTATATATATATATTTTTTTGGCCATTTTGCGGGTTGACCCTGCACAAAAAAGGTGGTTATGTGTGCTCATACAACTAACTAATAGAAGCAGTGCGATTATGTAACTCATGCTCAGTCTATGAGCATAAAACAAAAGATGTGCAGGGTCAAGGACCTTCCAACATAAATCTTAGTCTGTTTGTTTGCTTCCTTGATGTTTACCGGGCTTCTTAATCATTCTCTTCTATTAACTATGATGCACTGGAGTTTTGCTATAGTCTTTTGTTTTGCTACATAAAAACCAGCAAGAACTTGTGGACAATGAATTTTTTTCTCTCTCGAGTCTCAACATTTCCTCTACACTTGCTCCCAAGTAATGCTGAGATTCATGGGAACAAGGAGTGCTTACCATTTGTCAGAATAAACCGGTTGGGATGACCGTTGTATAATGGTAAGGGTTTTTCCAAAATCAGCAAACCAACCGAACGAGATGGCACTTACCATTTGCAATTCGATTTCTCGTAATTGTTTTCGGCTGATGAGAGACTAGAAACTGGAAAATTTACCAAATGGTAAGGAAATTTCCGCCGTTCCGTTCCGAACGGAAAAAGAGGACTACCTCCGGAGGTAGTCTACAATTTCCGAACGGATTTTCCGTAAAATTACTGTTCCATTTGACTGTCAACCGAAATTTCCGGATTTTTTTGCTAAATGGTAAGCACCCAAGAACTCACTTACCGTTCGGGAACCCTACCATATAATAGTTTATAATCCTCAGATATACTCACTGGTCATAATTCAGTTTTTTATTATTCCTTTTTTTTTAGCTGCTGGAGCCGTGGTGTCCGCTGTCTTGTTGCCTGTTACCCTGGCAATCTTCGCTGCCTCGATCTTTTAGCTCTGCAGAAGTTTTAGTCACAGTTGTCACAAACAACTCTGCCGGATTTCCTAACAGAATAGCGATCTTAAATGTTGTAGTTGCGTGTTCTTGGTAAACTTGTTAGCTAAACAACAGGCCAAGCAATAATAACCATTAGCTCGAACTAACAAGAAAACTGTCTTTGAACATCATGTAGCCCTAAGAATTAAATTCACTGGTGGGTAGGTAGGTAAGTAAGTAGATAAGAACAGTAAGTAACTAACTAGGCAGGCAGGTAGGGGGGTAGGTAATATGTACTTACTGACTGAGTGGAGATTGGCGGAAGGGAAAATATTTGGCGAGAGGTCGGAACGTGCAAACCAAGCGCTGCAAGGTCTGTGCTTCCTAACCGAGCTAACATGGATCTAGAGGAAATTATGTTAGAGGAAGTTATGTAAAATAGCCGTGGACCGGAGCAAATTATGTTACTGTCCGGCCCAACTTCACTTAGTCAATAAGCATATTGTCACTGATGTGACCATTTTTTTGCTCTTCATTTGAGAGGCGTGTTTGACTTTCTTTCTATACCTTCGGAATAAGTGCGCGGCTGAAGTAGTTCTTCATTGGATAGTTCGCCAGGATAGTAAAATTTGGAATGTTCACTTTCATCACTTAGTATAAAATAAATCAAAATTTTGTAGAAACAAAAGTCTTTCTGTCATTAATTTTTAACTCGTATTAATTTGGAGAGGCCGCGCGTGTTTCTAGTAGGGCCGCACGAGTTTTACCCGCCCTATCGTTTCGACGCGTACGCTCCTGATACAGGACCTTTTTTCTTATCAGTTTTCCAAGAAAATAGCGCGTGAGGCCGGGTCATGATAATAGAAAGTATTTCACAAATACGACATGAGAACAGTTTTTAACCACAATTGTTGCTAATCTCGCAATCTGATTGGCTAATTTGCCGTTGTCGATAAGAGTCCAGACCATGCTGCTCGCGTCAATGTGTCGCGCAATGCCTTATGCAGCTCGCCCTCTGAAAACAACATTTTCTTTGACCTTGATATTGTGGTAAAAAACAAATCGAAATGTGGTTTAGCGTGGTCTACTCTTATCGACAACGATAGGCGTCATCACAGTGGTCAAGATTTGTTGTGGACTCACTCAGCTGCGCCTCGTGAGTCCACAATATTTTGACCACTGCGATGACGCGTATCGTTGTCGATAAGAGTACAGACCACGCTAAACAACATTCAATTTGTTAAACATACATGCTAGGCAGTGACAGGCAAGTGTCAGTACGAATTCGATTTTTTTGATACCCGTAGAGCAATTCGGCCGGCTTACTGATCATTCCAGTTTAGAATGAGAGAGAATAGAAATCTATAGGTATAGCTTGATAGACAAAGCTTTGGATTCCCTTAATGTTGTATGAGATCTGGTGATTAGCGAGTCACTGTTGTACACCAGTGCAGTTTCATAGATGCATTTTGTACAGATTGAGGATGACAGCTTTTTCTTTTTGTTTGTATTCTAACGTTATTTTTGCGCTTGTGTGTTGGTATAGCCTCGTGCGGGATGTCCATTCCCTACGGGTGCATAGATGGCCGGATATGGGCAAGCCGGCGAATAAGGCACATGTCCAATAAATAGCCGTACTCCCTTATATAGGCTATATAGGTATGTGCGGCCCCAAAGAGTAGGGTTTTTCAGCCGTTCTGGTCATAAATAAATTATCGATTTTGGCCATTTTGGTCTTAAATAGGGTATGGTTTTAGCACTCTAGTCTTGAATTGAGTATATTTCTTAGATGAAGCTACTTTTTCATCATTATTAATAAGACCGTCCATAAAAGCCCTTCATAACTTATGTTCAGGGCAACTGTGCCAGCCGCAACAGTCATAAATAGGGTATCGAATTTTTGGCCAGGTCATAAATACGGTAGCGAAAATCGCAGATTTTGGTCATAAATAAGGTAAGGGTTTTGGGAAGTGGGCCGCACACCCTCACCCAACTTTTCTAGGAGTATCCCCCCGGGGGACCATAAGACTGTGGTCGTATCAGGGAGGAGAGAAGAGTTGGGTGGCACCGACATTCCCAAGCAAAAGTTCTACATATTACCTTAAGACGTGGCCATCTAAAGGTGAACATGGGCCTCCTCAAAAGGTCGAGACAAAAACTCACATTAAACCTGGGTCATGATGGAGCTTATAAACACTGACGCTGCATTCGTCTAAGGGAAGGAAACCGTAAACGGGAAAACCCTGAGTCTCCGGGTTGGAGGTCGGGCTAAGGGCTGATAACCCTCTCCTGTAAAAAAAAAAAAACTATTACAGAAACCACCAACAAAGCTAACTCGAGTCTTGAGTGCTCCATGGCCTACCAGTTTCTTCGGCATAGACATCATGGCACGTGATATTCTAGTCCCTTAATTCTCTTTTCTTCCCGTCCTGTATAGGGGTCGCCCAGGCGGGCGAACAGAGAGTCCAGGATAGCTTGCATGCGCATGCTCTGAACGCGCTAATTTTTCCTTTAAATCATGATCACGGGAAAAACCATACTGACGACCTTCCAAAAAAGCTTAACGTACTTTGTTTGCTAAAAACTAATGACCAAAAGCTACCAAAGCATTAATCATTACACTACCTGAAGAGCACGTAATTCAAGATGAATGAAAACCTAATTATTTGCATACTCGCTAAAGTATAAGTCACTCGCGGATTTATACGCCATCTACTAGGGTAAGCAGTTGATAGTGCATTTTTCCTTTTCGGTTAGTCGTATGTGGTAAGGGTTAATTTTCTAAGAGTTGTCTCGCACCATTCCCGCTTTCGTGGTCTTAGTGGGCTTAGTTCATTAAGATTTGAGCGCAGTTCGCGACAATTTTTCTTTCATTAGGTCGCGTAGGAGACTTCAGGGACTGGGCCTGGTTGTTCAAGCTCGATTAAGCTAACCCAGGATTAGCAAGAATTTTGATTTCAGTTTTGTAACTTTTCAACGAGGTTTTCTGTTTATAATGTTTGTCCTTCAGTTTTGAGCTTGACTAAGCTTAAACTACACAAAACGTGAGCAGTAAGAAACATTTTTATACAGGAAATATTAATATTTCGGATAACTTTTAATCCTGGGTTACCGTTAACCGACTTTCGAACAACCTGGCCAAGGTTGATGTTTCCACATGAGAGCCAAAACCAAAAAGGACGCCCTTAAGAAGAAAGGCACTAATGCAACAAAAAAACATCGTAGAGATTATTATGGTTTTATGTGACACCTAGTCATAAAAGAAATAGGTGAAATAGTACCAGGAATTGTTATAGCAAATTATCAAGGGAATTGTCTTTTTTTCTTTATTAATTTTATTTAATAGTTGATAGTTTTCCATCTTTTGCTGAAGAAGGCAACAGTAGTGGCCGAAACGTCCGATAACCATATTTTTAGCCAGTGACAACCATTTAATTCCTTTTTTACCAATTTTTAACATGCCTGGCTACACACCGAACATTTTGATAGTCTTTATGTTATTGATAATCTGTGATAGCTAAAGGGACTTTTCTATATATGTTTATTTAAAAGATTGTAACCTAATCTGAACAAGACTGTAATTAAGTAAATAAAGGAAATTTATTACTTAGAGGAATAAATGATTTTATGCGCCTGGCAACGCTGGTTAATTTTTTACTAACTAGAATCAGTTTACATACGGGGCTCCAATTCAGGGCATACATGAGAGGCATAGGACAAACTACAGGCCTCTTTTTCTTCAGCTCCACGAAGGAAACGGTTTTCTCTCTTTGGTGCGGAAAGTGCTTTGGCGGGTTTACCCTCACCTTTGCTGGAAATAAATTTGGGTCTCAGATTTTAGGTAATTTGGTTTAGTTGTTATGAAATAAACGGCCATGAAGGTGGCCAAAATATGGCAAATCATGATCTCAACTATTATAGTTAACTCCAGCAAACAGAGCTCAGCCAAGGCAATGTGATATAGTATGGATAGGTTAAGTGAGCAAGAGGCATAAATAAATAAAGTGTGTAAGTATGTGAGGTAATGTGAATTTTGTTAAAATTCTCTCGCATCAGGATCATATCTTGACACAAATTCTCCACCCCCTCCCCCCTCCCCTTCCGCACTTACCTCCCTTTGCTAGTTACCCACTCTTTTGGTAGATCTGTAGGCGTGTTTTCCTTAGAAACCACAATTTCGGCCAGTCGTCTTTTCAGTGACACTGCACCACTCTAGAGATTTCTTCCACATTTTTATAGCCAAGCCCCCAGGGCAAATTTACACACAGGAACAACAACAACAACAACAACAACAACAGCAACCATTTTATTTTATATAGAGAGTTGTAGAGAGAGCAAATGCCCCGCGCGCTGCTGTTTTTGGCGTTACATGATGCCAACAGCTGGTCGAGTCATGATGTAGCTTGCTTGCTAAAATGTTCACAACGTTCGATCTGTTAGAAGTCAGTGGTTCAGGTCGTATTGAAGGCGATCGGGGGAAGCATTTTCGGAAATCGCCTGAGCGTCAGTACAAAATGTTTTATGATTTCTTGGGATGTTAATTTAATGTTCTTTTGAAAACGACCTATTAGCAAAGTTACTCTTTGTTACGAGGCGTTATCGCCGGGCGCCTAGCTTTTTCTCCAACTTTTTTCGTCGCCGAGTTTTCTCCCCGTGTTCTCGACTTTTCTTCGCCCCCACTAACTGCCCTTCGGTCTTCTCTAGCTATTTCACCCGTCCGCTTGTCCTAGAGTCCAAGCCAGCGGTAAGTACTTAGATCCTGGTTGACAGGAGCTCAGCTGATAAATTATGCATTCAGCTTGTGAGGGCTGGATGATGCACCGAGGGCTCTTGTGAGTCACTTCTATTTTTGTCCCTTCGTCAGAATATATTATATTGATCGCTTCTTGTTTAAAGCAAGTTGCGGAGCAAGCTGTTCGGCTCCTCGCAGAAAATAATTCCAAGGTTTCAAGTGCGTTACGATCTGATTCGAATACAGTGTGTTGCACAGCAAGATTGCAAAATGGCTGTCGTTTGGGTATTGCAGTTGTTACGTGAGTATACGAGAACTTCTTATAATTATGAAGCTTATATCATATTTTCAAGCAGAACTTTAAGCACGTTATAGTTTTGTTTTAAAGAATATGGCTGGGATTACCGACTTCGTCAAATCTGTTTTCGAAGGCAAGTAGTTGCATGTAAGCTTCGATCTGTGACTTCTGTCCAATTTTCATTTTCCTGTCGAAGCTCGAGTTGTTTAATCTTTTAGAAATGCTTTCAAATCGAAGTTGGACTCGAGGGCAGTATTAGGTATTACTTCATGTATATTTTTGACATTCATTCAACTTCATTCATTATATACACCTTCTTTTAACCGTAAGATCTGAGTAGATGGAACTTAGCTAGCGCTACCAAAATTGTAATGTGATAGCTGGGTTGTAATGGACAATAGACCGATATCGTTTGAGGTATTTTTTGATGTCATCGTTTACGACAGTGCAATGCAGTAATGTTTCACAAACAGTCTGACATAAAGATTAAAAGTTGAACCAGCAGCAAGTCACATTTCTTTTTTCTCATCTAGTGTAATCCAGCGTAAATACAATTCAGCTACTAAGGCAGCTTTTCAACTAACCGTGTTGTTACCCTTTTCATTTACATAACAAAACAATAATGAACCTTTTTAATATGTCAGCTTATAACAGCACAATGGAAGCAGTTGTGCTTTTTCCTATTTATTTATTGATCGATATCTTTCCCTGGAATATTCCTTTGGCGGTTTTCAATTGAGGGTCAAAAGGGTTCTGTCCGTGTGTACAAGTACACAAGAATGAGGCCTTCAAAGGGGGGTAGTGGTGTTGCCATGTCGCATCTTTTCATGTACAGATGTCGCTGAACCAGCAGAAGCAAATGTCGCTGTTGTTTTTCTGCATGAAGTCATATGTCACTGTTGCTACAAGGTTGATTTTGTTACAGTTTATTCAATGGAAAAGCATATAAGTTTCTGACATTTACAGACTTAACAAGAGAATGCAATTTCTAAATAGGCAAAAAAGTCCAAAAGGGACAATGTCGCTGTCTTTCCTAATGCTTCTCGTGTCACTGTCAAATTTTAGCACTGCACTCGATTCGCTTGGTGCTGATTAGAAATTCCTGTGCTGCTGGTTTTTAGGGTCGGGTCACTTATCACCTTTACCCCTTGGAAGGCTTGAAGAACTAAAACAAAAGACCCAATAAAATACAACAGCTAAACAAAGGCTCATAAAGAAAGCCAGTGCAATGATTATTCCCTCAGTGTACTGCTACACCAGGGCATGACCAAAAGCAAGTACTTTGGTTTTGGTTTTAGAAAATG
>Ga0126339_10003427_pt1 | contig 11544 bp, 8 predicted proteins | sample OrbTmetagenome_2_FD_92532 | JGI IMG/M metagenome (GOLD analysis project Ga0126339, IMG submission 92532) | Coral microbial communities from Petempiche,Puerto Morelos, Mexico - Orbicella T R C metagenome | ecosystem: Host-associated > Invertebrates > Cnidaria > Coral | place: Petempiche,Puerto...
TATGTGTGGGGGAATGGGGGTGGGGGTATGGGGAGGTGTGGGGGGGGGGGGGGGGGGGGGGGGGGGGGGGGGGGGGGGGGGCAGTTTCGTTTTCCTGTTGGCTTTTCTTCCTCCTGTGATTTCTTCTTTTTTTACCCAAAATAAGTGAGGACCGGGCCCCCCTGGTGCCTTCCCTAAATCTGCCACTGGTATTGCGCGTAATTGAAACATTGACAAAACTATCTCATCCGTTTTTATTCAACGTTGTAGCTCCTCCATGCTAAAAAAGCCGAGATTATTTGAGCGCGACACCGATGAGCAGCTGCAACCGAACCCAGGCAACATATGTAAAAAAGAATCAAGATCAAAAACAACACGAGGTTAAACGTTCGACGTGCGTGTGAACACATATTTAAAATATGGCTTCAGTCAGTGAGCAAACAAACATTTACTAGAGGTTTACTGAGCATTAGCAACACGCACAAATTACTCTTTTGCGCTGACAATTTGCCTGTGGCTTGATATTTCAGTTGCACAAAGCAATCTTAAAGCAATTAGGTTAGAGGTGTTAAACATACGGGTTGATGTTTTTTAATTTCCTTGGAAGTCTAGTAATGTTCCTGTGTTAGATTGTTCTTTAACCGTAGATTGCAGCATTTAATTTCCTTGAGTTTATGTTCGTTTGAATGAATAGTGTTACTAATAGATTGCCTTTTAATTGTGAGGTCAGCTGTGAGAAGGCCTAGGGAAGTGGGAGGTGGCCACTTAACAGCCTTAATAGAGGTTCGCCAGGAATTAGTATGAAGCTTATAGAAACGTCAAGTTATTCAGATACAAACATGCTTGAAGGCTTGTGACTACTGTTACGCGTACGTAACAAAGCCAGTATGCGTCCTTGAAAAATCACTGTCACAAATTTAATTTACCATCGGGTTAACTGCTTTGTGAAAATGGAATAACGTAATGACAATCATTATAAACGTGTGTTTGAATGTTTTTGTATTACTAGTCTTCATCTTCTATTTCGGACTCAGACAAAACAAAGCCAAACTACGTGGATTTAATTTTGGGTGGCCGCTTAATAGGGGTAAAGACAACAGAAAACCCTCATTGGGACGACCGAAAGGTGCTAAATAGAGGTGGCCGGTTAATAGGAGCTTCATTTGCAGCTTTGTGCTGACAATTCTTTCGGGACTTTGATTACCGGACGCTGGATAAGGGGGTGGCCTCTTAGTAACAGGTGGCCGCATGATAGAGGTTGACTATATAATTGTTTTCATTTCCTTATATAATGCTGGCATTCTGAATTTGAGTTAAAGTAATTTCGTGTTTCGTTCAGGCGGACACTGATGAGACAACATCGAGCAGCACAAATAGATAGAAGAAAAAGGTGGGCTTAAAATCTGAAAAGTATCGTAACTCACTTCAGAGAAAAAATTATGTATACCATTTTCATGTTCGGAGCTTGGTTTTCTCAATCTCAAAATTCGACTTCTTCTTTGGCTTAAGATTTATTGAAGTTCGCGTTTTTTTCCGCCTGCAAATCATAATCATCTAACTAACCTTTTCCATTTTCTTATTCTTCTTCAAGAATATAATCACCCTCAAGGTCTTCAGCTCTGACGATTTTTGCAGATAACTTCTAAGGACTTCGGCATCCTTGGCTTGTTCAGTAACGGTTGACGTAAGTTAAATATCCCCGTCAATAGACAAGGGTAGATCAGACTCGAATCGCGAAGCAACAAATCGATGCTCTGAACTTTATTAGAAAATGGGCTTGTCTCAGTCATTTTTGTTGTTGTTGTTTTTGTTGTTTAGAGTCATCATTAATACCCTAAATATCTAGGAAGAGAATTTAACCATCAAAATTACCTTAGTCATAATTTTTTCATAGACATTGCCTCAGTCATCGGTTTTTCTGACTACGGCCCTGAAATGCATTCAGCAAATCGTCTAAAATTTTGGACGAATTTTTTTTCTCAAATTTCCAACATTTTATCCATACCCATTCAGTTTTCAGTGAGTGTCGAATTATAAGTTATTCATATGAGATACTACCAAAATCGATTCTTAACCTAGTGGCATGTAGCTCCGACTCACTCAAGCTTTTAATTCACACGAATTTTTTATATACGATTTCAATTTTTACACATGCCTTCCATGCATGAGTCTAAAACTGTAAGCTTATAGACTTATTAAAGTATTTCGTTTTTTGAGTAAAATTGATATCTGCAATTTCTTGTACTGTAAAAAAGAGTAATGATAAAAGTAGGCTTGTTTCCTTCAAATGACGAAGTGCCAAGTAGATTTTGCTGTTAAACATGCAAAAAGGATCACACGTTCGATAATGGTTCTGCAAATCGACATCTGAAGTGCGACGTGCCTGACCAAGTGCTCGTGTAGCGTCATCAACCCCATTTTAAATTCTTGTTCGTATCTCGGTGTTGATTGACAGTTCAATGCTGTTCCCAATCAAGTTAAAGGAAAACACCATTTAACTCTTGCTCACGTTTTAATCAGATCCAGACACAGTTTTAGTGAAAAACCTTGAACTGATCAACAAATACCTCAGTGTAATAGCTCGAAATAGTCTCAGGCTGCATGGACACATGAACGTAGCGGTTACAAACAACATTTGGGGCTAGAGGTGATCGGGCTGATAAAATAGTTGCGTTTACAGGTAAGACGTACTATTGCAAAGGACAAACTAGGCTTGACATTCAAGTCCTTCTGTTTATTAGTGCCAGTACACGAGAGCGATCAACCCTCTTATCAGTTATCTTAAGTCAAGGAAAGTTTCGTGTAAACATTACAAGTTCAGAATGGATCGAGGAAAAAATGTTATGCAAAGATACGAACGATCGTCACTACTATGTACACAACTTAAGCAGCTGTGAAATTAAAGCTTGACTGAACAAATTTAGGCTTAAAAGAATGAAAGATTGAATCTCGCCCAATGTACTTTTGTACCTTCTACTTCAGTAGGGGTTTGGACTGAAACTGTGCGGCATGATTATTTCGTTTAGCTTCTTAAAAGGCATTTTTAAATGTCGAAAGGAAAACAAAAACAACATAGAGTTTAAGGGAAAGAATTAAAGAGACAAGCAGCTTGCTTCAACTAAAACGTGCACCTAAAAAACAAAAGCAACAGCCACTGAAGAAAAACGAGAAAAGAAAAACAATGATATAAATTATTCGTTTAACTGGAACTTTCTTGCTTAATAACTCATCTATCAATACCTGTTGTTGTAACACCTTTAATTGCGCAATGTTAATAACTTCATTTGTTATATTATTTATGGAACCAAATTTGAGCTGTTGTTCGAAAATCTAGCCTTTTCTCTGAAATTTTTTCAAAAAAAACTTTGATGTCATTTTTTTTTTTCATTTTTAATATCACCATTAATGGACTGTCAAAATATATCCCTATTCACCATAACTCAAACATCTTTTGTTAAATGAGTATGCAAAGTAAAAACAGGGAACAGAATGATTTATAGCTTGAATAGTACAAGGGTTTAAATACTTTATGGCCTGAAAATGTCTGTTGGCGTCGATCCTTATTTAAAAAAAAGACTAAAAATGACGAGTAGTTTATGTGGGAACCGAGAAAAAAGAAGCAAATCAATCATTACAAGATCTGTCATTGATCTGAAGCGAATGTAAAGAAAGTCGAAATGGCAGCAACAACATTAAACGAAAAAAAATTATGTACGATAACAGTTACTACATTAACCTGCACAAAATTATTCTGAACTTGAGATAATCTGTTTTAAACTAGGATTGCAAGACAAGTGAAATCATGGCCCTATATTACTTGTTTGGAAAGAAATCATATTACTTTAGAATTAAACTTGCCATGAATTATTTAACAAATAAAGAAGCTTAAGTAAATATATTAACAAGACGGCCATCGTCGACAGCAATTTAAAAAACACAGCCAATCAGAGCGCGCAGGATTCAAGATGTTTTCCGAAGGTTAACAAATAAATATGTCTTTCTGCATTTACCAAACATCTAAGATTCTCCGAACAGTGAGGAGAACATGCACCTATCAATTTGACTTCATCTCAAAGGAGTTTTGTTTAAAGTTCCTCCCGTGACTGTGGAAGCCAAGGGGCCCATTGATAGATCATGTATGTAAAGTAGAGAACACAGTTCGTGAACAAGGAGGTTTTTTTCTTAAGGTTGGTTTTCAATAGCGACGAAGACGTAGTCGGTGTCGTAAGAGTGCTTATATTTGACCTAGTGAACATCGAAAATTGGATTCGCAGGCGGAGTTACAAGCTCGATGGAATCGGAGTCGGAAGAATCAGAACGTTTCCATTTTTTCCGATTCCGTCTTCGAACCTGTCGCTTATGATCCAGTGAAAGGATCGAGCGTTATGATTGGTTTATTCTTCCGCTTCTGCTTCCGACTCCGACAATCTAGTTTTGACTATATCATAAGCGACGGAGTCATAAGCAGAATCGGTGTTCTGCTTCCGAACCCGTCGGTTTGAGCTAGTAGACGCGCTTACCATTTGTTTTAGCTCAAATTTCAAATGAATGTAGGCCTTTTTATTCCTTCCTTTTATTCCGACGTTTCGGGACTATATAGGCATTTGGTGGGAGATTTAGGTCATTCTAGGTCTGTCAGTGTTCGTGTTCGTCCACATTTTTAATTTAGCTTTTGTTATAACAGCTTGTATGTATAATTTTAAAATTTTCTATCTTACTCATTTTGTACCCTTTCTGCGGGGTCTCGAACTGCTGCATTAGATAAGGAAAACGTTTCCACATATTTTTTTGGGTCACATCCAAAAGGTGGTTTTTTAGCGGTTTTTCGTATCTAGCGTAGCGCAGGTTCAAACCGGTAGAACCGATAGTTGTAATTTCCACGGATACAGAGTATCTCATTAGCCTGAATACAGCTGCATCATATAACTACTGCACGACTGACGCAATAAACTATTCACAATGAATGTCTCGTGTTAGTGTAGTGAGAATGATGTTGTTATGTACTCTTGCTGTAGTTTACAAATCTCATTGTCTGTTGGTTTACTTTACAGCTGACTTCAGCATGGAAGGTAACACCACTTCCTCTCCCTCGTCGATGGCCAGTTTGAATCCTCCGCCTCTGAGTAACCTCGACACTACTATTGTAGTGTTATTCCGTGTGATCGCTGCCGCTTCCTTTGTATTCAACTTGTTGTTCTGTATCGTGCTTCTTAGGAAACCGTCCATGTTAAGAAAACCCCATAATATTCTTCTGTTCAGTTTAGCCGTGGCGGATATGCTCAGTGGTGAGGTTATATGCAAATGAGTTGAGGAACCTTTGCATCAACTACTTTTTATCTTGACTGGCTCTCTTAATTAACTATTGTCTTCTGTGAGACTGTCAATGCCCCTTAGTTGTTTTTTAAAAAGTTGCAAGGTGGCTTTGAATTCCGTCAGCAGAATGCTAACAAAATGTCTGCAAGTGCAGTTATTTTGATTAGGTGAAAAAGATTTCAAAAGGAGAAGCTTTTACTGTGTTGTTTTAAAGGACGGACCTTAATTTTTTTCTCTCAATTTTAGGTTGTGCATGATTATTTTTGTAGCCCAATAATTTGATGCCAATTTGGCATCAACAATAGCACCCGGATAGTAGAAAGCACTTGTTCGATTTTTTTTCCGTATGGGCTCCCTTGCACGATTTCTTTTTTCAGCCTTTTTTTTCGCGCACAAATGTTTTTTTTTTTTTTTTTTTTTTCAAATTGCCCAACCCCTCCTCAAGAATAATGGTCCGTCCTCTGAAAGTTGAAACTTTTAGATCCTTGACCTCTAAGACCTGTTAAGATATATACTCAACGATAGTCGTCAAAGTCATTGTAGTGACCACAGTTTTCATGTAACGTGCATTCATTGCTTTTTTCTTTCAGGAATCTTCCTCGTAGCTACTCCTGGATACGCCATTCCCACGTCTGCATACCCAGTCCCTCTCGGATTAGGCGGAGAGATTTTTTGCCGCCTGTTTGCAAACAGATATCTTCTGTTTGCAATGGGAAAAGTTTCCATCCTTCTTGTGGCCTGCCTTGCTATCGAGCGATGGTACTGCGTGCTTCGGCCAATCAGATACAAGGATCAGTTTAGCAGAAAACGTATCATCCTTTACGTTTTCGTCATGTTTATCATCACGTGTATTCTTTCCATGAATAAGTTTTTTGAGACTAGTCTTGATGGCAAGAAGTGTATTTCTAAGAAAGCACCGTACGGCAAGTATGGTACAAGGGCTTTTATCATCTCCTTCAGTCTGGTCGCATTTTACATCCCTTGTCTGTTGACATGGATAACGTTTGCCCATATAGCAATAAATCTTCCGTCATCTCCCGGGGAAAGCACTGAGAGTGTAAACAAACGGAGGCGACAGAAACTAGTACTGCGCATGTGCGCTTTAACTGCAGCAGCCTTGACAGTTTGCGGTTTTCCTTCGCAGACCATCTACGTTCTCAGTCCTTTTGGTATCACACAAATTGGCAGCCCATTGCATAAGGGATTTAATGTACTGGTGTTTGTTAATTCTTGCATGAATCCGTTGATTTATTGTTTCACTAACAAGGAATACAGAAGGGAATTTAAAAAACTTTTGGGATTCCACAGAGGCAATGGAATATCTCCAGAGACTGAGCTGGGCTCGACTCGGACTCAAACGCCAGCCGGTAAATAAACACACGGTGCTTTTCATTAATCGCCAATGGGGTCTGCTGGCGCTTATGGGAAATGTTTCGTAATTAATGGCCTTGATGCAAACGCACAGTACCAGTATCTTTTTTAGTCTACTGATTTACAATGACGCCGGTCAGGTCTGGCAGTCCTGCAATTGACTAACTAACTCCATGATAGAAAATGAAGTGGCAGACAAAAAACTCTTTTGCTCTCAGCAGTTATTTTAAAGCCCTAGCCAGCCCATTTGAAGACCATCAGTAACCGAACAAGGTTTTGGTCTAATTCTATTCAGGAACGTCTCGCTGAAAAAACAAATTCCCTTGCCACATTCAATAATTAATACAAGGATTAATATTATTTTAAATGAGAATTAATGTATGGATACTATATCGCCGGAACTTTGCTCATAGCCAGTTGTTTTACTTTGAGCTCTCGCTGAAGTAAGACTAGAGGGTGATATCACAAAAGAACATAACCCCAGAAGTGATTTGAATCCCCTTTTGAGACAAAAAGAAATCGAGAAAGTTCACTTGTAAATATTCTTTAAAATTATCTGTCTTGACGAAATGCACCTGCCACCGACAAGGTAGAGGTGTGGCAAACTGCACAAACTTTAAAACCATTGATGTACTTACTCTTTTGACAACATAGTTATTGAAAATAAACATGATTATCACAACGTTGTAAATACAAGTATATAATCATTTCACAGTGGCAAGTAAATACATATCTATTCACTCGGTACTGAATGTTTGTTCTTGGCTTAACTAAACCATAATAACAACGTTATTCTAATAATATTTGCAACATCTGACTTAGTCTTGTCATGTTAGTTCTCTGTTTTATTGAAATTTTCGTTTCTATGGGGAGATAATTCCAAAATCTTTAAAGTATATGAATGCCTCTAGTTTTATCGATTTTAGAGATCAAATTTTGACATTTCCTAACAATATTTGAAAATTTTAAAATCCAAGAAGCGGATTCAAGATGGCAGACGTTTTGAAAATGTAGGACGGCATTTTGGCGTAATATGACGACAAAATTGGCGCTAAATTCCACTAAAAATAGAAAGCCTGGCTCTAGGGCTGTGCCACCGAGAATTCCTCTTTCGTCAGTGTATCACAAAAAGTGCAACCAAGCTCGGAAGGTCTTGCAAGAAACAAACCATTGTACACCTCTTCGAAATCATGTTCCTTTTCGACGTTACCTTCATTGTCCTACGATAGAAAATAGAAAGATAAAATCCAGACATGCTGGGGAAAGCTAACTGACACCTGCATATAGCCCGCGTTCCTAAAAGAGATATTTGATTCAAGTATCTGCAAAATGAGGTGTTTAATCGAGTGGTACTTGCGTGGAGGTCACAGATTTGCTGAGATTTCTTTGCATCGTCCTTGATGGTCGACCCGTGAGGGCACAAAGTAACGGTCACTCAATGTTTATCACAAAAATTATCTAACTTAAAGACTAACACCTTTGCAGTAGCTGAAAGCAAGAAGGAAAGAGTTGCCTGAGAAAGTAATGGTATGGACCACCGGCGCTAAGATATTTAGCGACCACAAGCATTAACATCCCTTGTTATGTTAGAATTTTTGACTGGCATAATAAAAATTAAAGGAGCACAGTAGAAATAGTAAAATACACGGTAAGTGCATGTCCAAAAATTGAATTAAAGAAAACCTTCTCTAGTGCTGACGGCGCGAAATAAATCACCGAAGAAAGACAACTTGTGCATTGATGTAGTGACCGAGAGATTCGGACAGAGACGGAGACTGTGGAGACAAAAAAATTGCCTGACTTAGGAGAAAAGAGTCATTCTGTGAGGGAGGAGCCCGCGTCTTACACTAAGGAGCTCCTTTTAGATAAGGCGGGGATAGGGGGTTCAGCGTTGGTGCCCGGTAGTCCTGCCTCTCAAATTTGCCCGGGGTACGTGAAACCAGAAATGCAAATAAAGTACTTCTGTGTAAGATGCAACTTTTGTTTAAAGTATTCTTCAGCAGCGAGGAAAAGGATGCCCTACGAGCGCTGAAATATCCCAGTTATACGCAGACTTTCCCTCAGCCAATTGCTTCGGAGGTTGTAAAAAAACAGTAGATAGCCTGAGCTCAGACTGATGCCTTAGGGGCAAGGGGGCTAGGGAGAGGATGGGGAGGGGATGGGGGAGGGGATGGGGAAGGGGTGCGGTTCTCCCCTAAACCCCCCCCCAGTATTTTTGTTTTACAAGACTCTTTTGTATAAGAATTCGCTCGAGGTTAAAATTAGCTTAACTTTAAGATGTGTTAAGAATATAACCAAGGCTGAGATTTTGTTAAGAACATGTTTTCGTGTTGATGGAAAATACTTATACAATAAGAAGTCATATATCGCATGGTTTTGGATAGTGGCTAACAAAACGATAAAATAATGCAATAATGCAATGCTGATTTGATGAAAATAATTGCCCCATTCCTGCTTACATGTACAAGAGATGTCTGCTAAGTATAAGGAATCGAAAATTACCTATTTTGGTTTGAAATACGGTTGAACCCGGCTTCTCGAACCAGCCTGCTCGACCTCATAAGGGAAACGAAAAATTAGCCTGCGTAGCAAGCGTTTACGTGGGTTTGGGGAACAAAGAACGGGATTTTCGGTGTTTGGCAAATCACCGAAAATTCTCGTTCCGTCTTTCTTTGCTCCCCAACCACGCGGAAACGCTCTGCTACGAAGGCTACACCAGACATTTCATGTACTCAGCCCGGCTGTCATGTCTATATTCAACGACGGAGTCCGGTATTTACTAAATATTAGAGGGGCAGCTGGGAGAGGCAACAGATGCTGTCAAAACAAGGGTATTTCTTCTAAAAGAAAACTGAAAATAGAAAGGGACTTTTTTGACCGAGGTTTCAGTTACGATTCGCCTCCCAAGAAAACAAAACTGACAATCAAGCATGGATGGGTCCCAGGTTTGACAATTTGCAAGACTTGCAACGGAATATAAATTTCTTATTTCGAGGGGGGCTTTCATTGAACCTTTCACAATCTGTTTGTGATCTATTTTTGGTTGTAGTTTTCTTCTTTTCGATCCGTCTGGCGTGAATGCGGGAAATCAGGAGAATAATATTTACAGAGTAAGGAAGGGCAATATGCAAATTTCAAAGTCAGACCACTTTTTTTCACTGTAACGTGTGACTTCCGGTACACGTGGGTGACATGCGAACTCACCATCCGAGCTTGCCAAATCAGGCGGTAAATTTTTGCGGAAGCCGCCTTTTTTCATAATTACCGTATGCAAAAGGAGAATATATTGATTTCTTTACGCTTGTGAAATTGTAATCGGGACCTACAAACTTGCAAGAGCGTGTGTAAATCTGTCACTCTCCTGTTGTTCAGACCTTTTAATTGCAAATAGTATTTCTTTTGTTTTTAAATCAAAAAAGGACTTGCCGACAAATGAAACATTTATTGACATATTCTTTTACGTGCATTTTTCTGGTCTAGATTGATTTAGAGGATCCTGACTTTGTTTATTCCATTTACACTTTGTTGCCTGTTCGAGTGATTGTGTTACATAATGTTGGAAATTCATTTCCGGTTTGTGATAAGGTCACGTTCAGGGATATATCCGGTCTAGCAAGTTTTGCTGCTTGGTAACCCGTCTTTCAATTCTGCGCTCTCTGATTGGCTGAACCAGCCCAAACCGCTATGAACATGTTTTTGTTGTGTACAAGAAAAATTTTTTCCCCTCGCGAGCTGGAAAGACCGGCCAAACAGCATTTGAAAAATGTACTCGTTGTAGGTTAAGCAGTCTTTTCATCGCTCTCGTATTTCGACCGTTTATAGCAGGAAATATGAAGTTTACAGTGTTGGAGGCCGATGGCAAGGCACACGAATTTGTTCTTACGGGGCACAAACTCGGGCAACAGGTTCTGGACAAGGTGAGAAGCACTAGAAACGCTGAAGTTGCAAATGTACTTAGTTGACAATTTTTTTCGTGAACGGCCATTTATTGTTCGCTAACAACGTGTACTGTTTTCGTTAGGTCTGTGAGAAGCTGGGAATCAAGGAAAAAAATTATTTTGGTCTTCGAAACTCTGTCAATGATATCAGCGTCTGGCTAAATCTGAGAAATCCGGTTTCAACTCAGCTTCGCCCACATTTGCCTGGAAAACCTCATCGACTTCGCCTCGAAGTTAAATTTTTCGTTGCACCCCAAGAACTTCAACAGGAGGAAACGAGGTAGGCTGCTTTTGCTTTCATTTTGTGCGAGTTTGAAAGGCCAGAAGATTGCACTAATTCGAAACTTGTTGTGCTGGGTTTACTCGGAGAAAGCCAGTTGTGCATTACAATCAGGTGAAAAGTGAATCTATAAATAGCCGTTCGTTACTTTGAAATTTGTGGTCGAGCCTTGGACTCGAATTTTTGATCTCTTCAAATAACGTGTTGGTTTTCATCTTGCAGACACCAGTTTTATCTCTGTCTCAAAAAGCAAATCGCCGAAGGAAAGTTCAACTTGACGCAGGAGAAGGCTGTTCAACTGTGTGCTCTGATGGCTCAGGTGGAGTATGGAGATTTACACTCGAACGCGCCAAGAAGCTACCCCCAATTTCTTTCTCCCTGGAGCAGGGACGACATGGAAAGAAAAATAGCTGAGGCCCATAGGAAGCTAGAAGGGATGTCTTCATCAATTGCAAGAGATGCATTTCTTAATGTTATGTCCAAGGAGGAGCTCTATGATGCAGAAATTTTCAAGGCCAAGGCAGGAGGACAGAAAGTTTTAGTTGCAGTAGGAAGTAGTGGCTTGAAAGTTTACGAGAGAAGAACTCATGGGAAACTTAAGCAAACGTAAGTTGGCTGTAATATATTTTTGCTCATTTGGTACTTGGATGGTTAAAGATCACA
>Ga0126339_10003428_pt1 | contig 11543 bp, 3 predicted proteins | sample OrbTmetagenome_2_FD_92532 | JGI IMG/M metagenome (GOLD analysis project Ga0126339, IMG submission 92532) | Coral microbial communities from Petempiche,Puerto Morelos, Mexico - Orbicella T R C metagenome | ecosystem: Host-associated > Invertebrates > Cnidaria > Coral | place: Petempiche,Puerto...
TCTAAGACATGAACTGTTCAGATAGCCAAGTTTCTTGAAATAAGTCACTTTTTAACCATCATGACAGCTCTCCAGGCCGTCATGTAAATGCCACGTCACGCAAAAGCTTAGAAAGTCAAGCGTAGTGTATCACAAAACCAAGAAACCATTCGGAGCGAAAATTTGTATGAATATTAGTTTTCAGCTGCTCTTAAACATCATTTAAGTAAAATCTCAGGAAAATCAACAGTTTTATAGTTCGAATTTTGGTGACGTCATGTGAAAACCAGCTATACAGATTTTTGAAAAGTTAAAACACATGAAATGGTGACCAGTTATATCTAATACAGAAAATTCAGCATAGACCAGCTCACGATTCAATGCATAACTTCGACAAAATGCACTGGATAGAAAAGTTCTATGCTTAATGCACAAAACTTACTTAGAACAACAAATCTTGAAAATTTCAGCTTAATTCGATCGTTACAGAATTTTTAGGTGTACCCCGCCCGCCTTAATCGTCTAACAAGAGATGCCACTCCGTACCTTCGCTTCGTCCCTACAACCCCTCCCTTTAAGTGGACAAAGGTCCCATCATTACTTCCGAAACCCCCTTTCTGAGCACTTCTGAACGTTAAGTTTCGTATACATTTTTATTAAATTGCCTCTCTATGACCGTGATCAACATATTTAAAGTTAAAACGACAGTTCAGCATCATTTCCTACGATGTCTTCAAGAAAGACGTTACATTTGAAGCGAAAAGTCCATTAAGTGGACACACAAAAACTCTTGCATCAAAGAATTAATTCGGCTGACACCGTTTAATTTAGATACTGACAAATGTGTTGTTACCGCTATTTGTTTGAGACTTAAATGCCGACTGCGAAAGCAATTTAATTCTTTGATGTTAACTTTCAAAGGTCTTAAATAATTCTCCGTAGGAAAAAAGATGGCGGCTGTACATTTTACCCCAATACCATGCGAACCTTACACAGCCCAGAAAGTACAAGGAAAACCTTATTTTTGGAATATTTGTCTCTGTGCTAACAGCATTGTGTATGCTAGGTTTGAAGATTTCAGAACTTTTCTGTACGTTTCTATGAGCGTTGTTAAAGTTTTCGTGCGCTGAGAGTTATGGGTAAATGTACCAGTCGCCATCTTTTTTCCTACGGTGGATTGCAACGTGGTTTTGTTTGGTTTACACAATTGTATGTGAAGTGTGAAACGACACCTCAACTGTCTGTTTTAGCTGGTTCTGTTTTTAGCTTTAAATGCTTTAACATGTTCAGGTTTTGATAAAGTTCCATTGTTTGTGACAATTTCTTTGGGCGTGGCATACGTTTTTCCTGATTTCCTCTTGACACCAGTAACTTGAGTGTTGTTTAATCTGTGAGGAAGTATCTCTCCCCTGGATTGTTTTGCTTCTGGGTTTCGCTGGACATTAATTTTCAGCGCGTTGACCGCTCCCATTGAAGTTGCATTTGGATGAACAGTCGGAAGACTTCCCTTTAAGTTGTGTTTGGTTTTAAAAGTCGTTTTCTTATTATTTGTTGCAGGCACAGAATCATTGGATGTCTTTCGATTTCCATTTCCGCCAGCTACTTTGTCTCTACTGCTCACTAACGAAGTCTTTTTGCTGCTGTTTCCCATCATCCTTGGCGGACTGGAAGAAAGTTTGCTGCCATGGTGAGTTGTATTTCCTATTATGGCAAGTTTTCTCTTACCAAAGGCTGACGCATTTTGGCGGGAAAGTTTGTCGTTGTTTATTCGTGGGATTACGTCTCTACCTCTCACGTTCTGTTTCTTTTCATCGTTACTTTTATTTCGGAAATTACCGACTTTCATTTTCCTCTTTTTATGTTCCATACGAGATTGGTTTCGATGATGTCCTTTGTGCTTTGGTATGACATTTCGACCAACAACTCTGGGTCTTCCTGGCAGTTGACTTTTCACTCTTGAATCCTGCTGTTTGTGCTTTTGAATTGCTTTTCGTTTTTCGTTCAAAAAGGAATTTTCTTCAGCCACTATGTTTTGGACGGCGCGAACCGTCGGATCATCTTCAATCGAAGGTAAATTCAAATCTTTAAGCTCGTCTGTTACGCGCCCCATTTCGTTCCCGGGCCTCCACTGATCAGCACCAAGTTGAGGTTCTATGCTAGTCTTTGTTGGGTTGATATCAAATGGCATTTGCGGATGCGCGCGCACTGATGCGATGTTCCAGTCATAACTATTTTCTTCTACACTGGGCTGTTCCCGGATGTTTTCAAAGACACCACTGTCAACGTACTTCGGTATCGTTATAGCTGACTGAGGAAAGTTAGCATACACATTATTGTTGTATCTTGCTGCGGGAAGCCCTCTGTTCGTAGGCTTTACCGAGTCTTCTTTGCTCGTGTTCTCCCCCTCATTAATGCTCACTCGATTTGCAGTGCGGCTTCGGGTTGGAAGCATTCCACCCGTCGAGTCATCTGCCTGGTCTTCAATTCTTAGCTTCTTTGAATAGCTGTTTAGAATTTTCAACAAGGCTTTTATGGAGGTGGCTATTTCTCGTACTTCAGACGCCGTTGGCCTTGATTCTTTTTCCGGAGTGATTGCAATGTTACTTGGTTTCTTAATCGTGGCAGGATTTTGTAAAGTGACGGGTGAAGCTTTGGATACAATGCTCTCCGTTTCTCCGCTCTTAGCATCGGTTAAAGAGGTTAAATCTGACGCCATTGGTAGAATTTTATCTTCAAAAGATTTTGTCTCTCCATTTTTGGAAGCCAGCAGAGAAGAAAAACCTGAAGGGTTGGTCAAAGCAGCAGACAGATCAGCGGGTGTGGGAGATGTCTTATCATCTGTTTCCGCTATTCTTCCAATTGCATTCATCTGCAGTCCCAAAGGCAGTTCTGGCTTTGACTTTGCCTGGAAATCGCCTCCAATTTTAAGATTAACTTTAGGAGAAGGGGAAATGGAAGTTAATTTGCCATCGCCATCAGACGGTAGCGCAATCTCCGTCGGCTCCTTTTTCTCGGTTGCAAAGTCAGAAAACGTTGTTGGCACCTCTTGTATTTGAGTTTGGGCGAATGACTGCGCCATGTTCCTAGAATCCGTCGCGTTGATTTTACCCATCGTTAACGCTGATTGAACGTTTAAGTTATGGGGAACCTTATTATTTCGTAAGCCGGTCAGTGTTTTGGACCCTTGGTTGGTTTGTGGTGCGGGAGTAGGGGCCTCATCCACGGTCTCTAACGTAAGAGTCACTGTCTGGTCACCTAAGTCAAGTTTTTGGCTTTGTTCATCTGGGTCTTTGGGTTTTTCATTTTGGATGTAGTCTTTGGTATTATTTCGTAGCAAAATAACATTAGTAGATGACTGTGTAGCGTTATGCTGTTCTTGGGGACGTTTATTACTGCTGTTAGTTTCAACGGCATGATCGGTTGGAGCTTCTAATACCGCATCATCTCTAGAAAAGTCACTCGTCTTATGGTCGTTTGGAAGTCCATGTAGAAGTTTTTCATTTCCGCTTTCTTCATACGTTATTTTTGGCTTGCCTTTTGGAAGGCTGTCCTGCTCGATATCGTTTAAATTTAACAGGCTTGATACGATTACGCTCATCAGATCATTGATGTGAGGTTTCACTTGTGAGTATTTATCGCCTACATCATTCCTAGATTTATTATTTTCTGTAAGATGTTCGGGACCCTTAGGTTCTTCCATACTTTTCATGAAATCCATCAACGTGTCATTTCGTACTGTTTTTGACACATTTTTGGTTTCGTAAGTGGAGTACGTGAGCTTTTCTTTTCCATGACCACTACTGAGAGGTATCGGCAGTGTGTGATTATCACGCAGCATGTCTATCTTGTTATCACTTTTATATTCTGCGTTATTTCCTACCGTCAAGTTTGCAAGTTTAGAAGAGTTCTTCAGAAACGTTTTATTTCCGTGTCCTTTCCAAACCTCAGCCATAAGTTTACTTTCCAATTCCGCTGTTTGAGGTATATGCTTTAGCTTGTTGATGCGCCCTCCCAAAAGTACTCCTTTGAAGTTGGTTAAAGTATTTGTTGTGACGAATGATGAACGGTTCGTGGAATTGCTTTTGTGTAATCCTTGGCGCTTTGAAAGCGCGCCCAGAATGTTATTTACAGCCTTGGTAAACAGCGTATTATTAAATTCCGCTGTCAAACCCGCAAGGCCTTCAGCCATTTGAGCGGTCACATTAGTTTGAGCTGTTGCGTCTATCCCTGTTTTGGTCGTAGCTTGAGTGGGAAACGTTTGTTTGCTTTCTAGTGTCGAAACTTGCGTCTTTAATTTCTTACTGCCTTGTAAATATAGTGAAATGTTTTTCGCTATGTCTGCAAATGGACTTCCATTACGATTCCATCTTTGGACTAACTGGTTTAACGTGCCCTTTCGCATGGCGTTGTTAATCAGTCCTGTGAGAATATCTTGCAAGCTCTGTAGTTCGCCGTTCTTGGACGGAGGCATCCTTTTCGAAGCTGCTTGATTGGGGTGAATTGTTGCCACTTCTTCCCTTGTTTGTGCTACGACGTCTTCACCTACTTTCCCCGCCGAAAGGAGGGTGTATGTTGGCTTGGATTGCTTGGTAGGATCATGCTGCCGTCCCTCAGCTTCCGCCATTTCTATAGCTTGATTGATTTTGTTTTGCAATACTTGTAAGTCTGCTGAGCTCAAGGCTTTTTTCCCTTTTATACCCATAATGTAGTTAGAGTCCTTATCATCTTTAGAGACAAAAGGCTTTTTCTTTTCCGCACGAGCGGAGGTTGGACCCCTAGCGAGAAGAGCACCCAGCATGTCCAAATCTTCAGAAAACTGATCGTTCTTGTGATGATGTGTATGGTGCTTTTTATGCCGCGGCTCCTGGATAGTTGGTCTGTCGGAACTGAACGAAGGTTCTTTCTGATTCTGGTCTTCTGAGTTTTCATCTGGAGACAGCTTCGTAGTTAAAGCATCTAAAGCATCACTTAAAGTTTCCAAGGTGGCAATCTTTTCATCCAGTTTTCTGATTTTGTCCTTGTTTCGCTGCTTACCTTGATGTCTCCTGCTGCCTTTTTTCCATTCAATATCTGTATTTACGCTTTTTGATTCGTTTGGATCTTGGTTTTCGTTAAGCAAAGAATTCGCGAAATCAGTGAGTGAAAACACTTTATTACCTATAGAAACAGTTGGGCTGGACAAGTTGTCAGTTGCTCCAAAGTCTTGTTTGACAGGCTGGAAGATCTTCTCATTGTTTTTGTTTGAGACTGGGTTGGCTGTTGAATCATGTTCTGAGGGTCGTTGTGTTAGTCCTGAAACTAGGTTGGCAATCAAATCTTGGTTGGGGGGAGTTTTATTAGTTGGTGATGCGGTTGTTTTGACACTTGAACCAAAATGTTGCGCCAATATGTTTTTGTACGAAGAGTCTCCATTTTTGTCAAAGTCGAGAAGACCTTTACCAAGTGCCTGGCCAAATTTACTTGTCAAAAAGCTCTTTACTAGACCTTCTGTAACACTCTGAAGTGGCTCTATTACAGTAGAAGCTGGCGGTTGTTTCATTGGATTTGCTGCCGACTGGGAGGGTGTTTGTAAAGCAACCGTTTTGGATGGTGGTAAATTCACAGTAACATCATGGTTGACGGCTTGGATTTCACCGTCATTTCCTCTTGGCAAACCCAGCGTGGAAGCTACATTTGCCTGGGTGCTTTGTGACGATGATGTTAATGATGATATACCATTTTGCACTGCGAGTCTAGAAGGTTTAATTCCATCTTGAAGTGCTGGGGTGGAGCTGTCTTTTTTGTTTGACATGACCGGATTGGAATCTTTAGGAACAGGAAGATTTTCTCCACCAAGCGATGTCTGATTCTTCCCTCCACTTTCTTCTCCAAGAAAATCGATAATTGGTTTCAGCTTATCTGCACGATGGTACTGAGGAACCGGAAGTAGCATGCTCAGGTTCAGCTCACCCACTGCTTGCTGAGGAGTAGGGATCTTGGTCAGGTCCAGTGAGGAGTGATGTAAGTTTCCTGGGTCTTGTTGTGGTAAATCAAGGAGCATCTTTCCACTGTCCGCGAACGAACCTTTGAAATGTAAGGGAATTAAAAAAGGTTAAACAAATCTTAACTCACTTGAGCGTCTGAAAGAGTATTTTCATAAGCCGTTAAGTGGTATTAGGCCTACTCTGGGGCTTTAAATCTTCTCAAATCGCCTTAAATCGCTATTTTTTTTTTCTGCCAATTTTGCTTAAGTCGCTTAAGGTCGCCTTAAATCGCCCAAAGTCGCCTGAAGTTACGGCGACTTAAGGCCCCAGAGTAGGCCTGGTATTTTTTTTGGGTGAAATTCAACGTGAATATTTTTCGTGACACATCATCGGATCCTCCTGCTATAACTTTATATGAAAGCAAGCGCTTCCTTTGAATAGTGCGCTTATTTTTGTCATATCAGTCATATTTGAATCGGTCCACTATAGCAGATCTGGGGGGGAGGGGGGGAGGCTCAAAGGAAAAAGGGGATTTTGGGTGGAGATGCATGACTGAGAACCATGTTATCCACCCCACTTGTTTGCCTAGTTGTAATTAACTTCTGTTTAATTTACTCACTTGTGGCATCTTTGGGAGGCTGGCATCTGTAACTGATAAGAGCATACTTATCAATTCCTGGGCAATGACTTCCTCCTTTAGTAAGATGCGTATCATCTGCAGTGACAATACAGCTTTCTCTTCCAGCACACCTCTCCCTCAAAGCTAACACACTGTCTACTGAGTTTGCACAGGTGAAAAACTTCCCAAGGGGTGTAGGACAGGTGGACGGTGAATCCCGACCCCAGTAGGTTGACATAATGTGTATTTTCCATCCCTGACCGCATTGAAGCTCTGTTGTCTCGCCATTACACAGCACAAATTTACGTTTCTCCGGCATACACGTATATTTGACAGCCAAGTATTTGTTCACACCGGGGCAGTGCTTAACCCCTGGGGGCTGTAAAACGTTGTGCCGGGCGGGGATCTCGCAATATTCTTTATCATCGCACAGACTCCGTACAATAGGGGTTGTTGTAGGATCGCTGAGGCAGTTAGTGACCGGATCTCCGTCCTCCGAGGGACAGATTTCAGATGACAAGCGGCCCCAGAAAGCTTCCTCGATAGCAATGCTTGACCCAGGAGAAAAGCATTCCAGGGATTTGTTCTCACCAGCGCAAATGATGACAGATTTATCTGAGATAAGCAATTGATATTTGCTGTTGTTAAATACATGGTGCAGTTGTTACTAACATTTTAATATACACTTCATATTTATGTCAGTTGACTCAACAAACCTGTTTCTAGGTCAATTTCGCTTCTTGGTCTCCCAACTGCACCTGGTGTTGCGGTTCGAACTGCGGGAGAAAATGAGATAAACTCTTCTTAAACTGAGCCTCATCGTAGTGTTTAAAGTTCTTCGTGATGCCCACAATTACATATGGCAATGTCATTCACCACAATACTAACAATTTCAATCAAAATCTTCTTCGGTTACATGTAATTGTTTCATTTACCACTGTCTTCGTAACCCGTCGAGTAAAGTGCTTGCACAATTGTGACTCTAAGATGTTTCCTATACTCTAAGAACTCGACCATTTCCACCGCCGATTCGTATTTACGGAATCTAGTTGCATCCTCTGTTTCGCCGTTTAAATACCCCTGCCATGTGCATATGGCAGGGGTAACATCTACTGGTGACTTGTGCAGAAATCCGTCAAAGAAGAACAATTTCTGTCATGACTATCTGTCCAAAATTGACAAGAAAGCTAAATGCTATGGTCTTAGCTAAACAATCAAATTTTCAACGTTACTGTTCGCCTGAAAAATGTTGGATGAAATGTTTGAACTCGATTGAATATTTTCAACCATCATTTACGTGACGTACAGTTTCGGTTCGTTCAGATGGCCCATCCAACCATGGGTGTTAGATGAAAACGTTTGATGTTTTGCTTTGCCCTTCTCTCTATTTACTCCTCGAGTGGAGAGCTTACTCGCAAGCTATTTTTAAACGCTCAACTTTATTCTAAGCAACAGTTGTACGAAATGTGGTATGTTCTGTTTGCGACTGATAATTTAAATTCAGCTGTGTTTTTGTTATCTTGTAGTGTAACCTAGTTTTAACCACAACAGAACAAGGTGTTTACACCTCCTACCTGATAACTGATCAAGAGTACCAGTTGAGTCCGCCCTGTTTATCAACACAGCAGACAATAGCCACACAACGATTACCAAATGTTCCTTCATCGCCAGACAACATTCTCTCACATCCTTCGCTTGGCTTTTCTTCACAAAATATGGCTTGTATTCCAATCCTATTCTAAGATGCTGACATCCATTTTCAGTGGATTTAAGTGAACCGTAGACAACACATTTTTACTGACCTCGGCACCAGTTAGAGGTCATCTTGCTCACAAACTGAAAAAAGTCAAAACCTCGAATTTTTGTTTTAAATATTCATGAATGGGAAAGAAATCTCGCCCCTGATCAACCTCAGAAACGCTTTTAGCCGTATGGACACTTTTCAGTGAGAATTCAATGACAGATCAGTATAGTGTCATATTTATTTGTCAAGAAAAGAAGATTGTTTGAGTTTGTGTTTTGTATTTAAATTTTTAATTCTTACGTCAAGTTTACTCAGGCGTCTCCGGAGACATTATCTGACGGTAACTGTTGAAGACGTTCCCTTCAGCTGCCTTCCCTTGCTACTTTGCGCGTTCAGAGCGGATAAACGTACTAGGCATGCGCGAATTATATGCTTCAGTTATAAGCAGCAACATTTTAACTTCACTAATGGAAAGCTGGTGTATTAACCTAAAGGTTTCCGAATCCTTTATTTCCCCGCGGTACACAAGAAATGCCCGGGTGCGAAGACACATTTTTCCACAAACCCACTTTACATATTGCATCCATATAAGCAAACCACTGAATATATAAGCAAGAGAGCCTCTCAGCAGGCAGGGGGAGCCTCGTTTTCTTAACAGTGAAAAGCCGAAAAAATTCACCCCTACCCAAGTATAAATACATCAACTGAACGGCATCCTCGCGTATTACAGTCCACCGCTCTTTCCACCATTGCAAATCTCATTATTACCTGAGCCTGCAAGTAGGGCTAGGGATGCGCAGAAAGCTGCGCAATATGTTTTTCTGCTCTGAACTTAGCACGAAGCCTTACAGAATGGCATGATGATAGCCAATCGAAAAACACTGTGCAATTGTCTAAAAACCTTCTCGGTTTGTAGAGTAACAATGTTACTTTGTTTTGTTAGGAGTCCATAATTTTTACTTAGTAGTATTGTTCCAAAGCGAGGCAACAATGCCTTGAGCTATGTCCTATAACGTGAAAAGCGGCGCATCGGTATCTTCAAAAGAACATTTCGCGGGAAAAGCTTGAAACAATAAACAGCCTTTTATTAATTTACAGGGATAACGCAGATATCAACGTTGCCTATTAAAAACAACAACTTAAAATCTGTTTTAGTAAACAAAAGGATTTAAGCGGAAAAGAACTCACATAAAACTAGTTTAATGTGTGTTTCCAAAAACTGAAAAACAAAAGGACTGCTTTGTTGCTTTTACAACTCTCAATTTCTTTTCTAAAAATAAGATGACCTGAATACTTTAGAAAACCCGCGTTTATCGGCTTCCGAAAAAAAAAAAAAAAAAAAAATGCCTTGGGTATTACAGCACAACTGCTACTAGTGCTGCCGTGTTGATGCTGCGATTTTTCAGCTCTGTTTCTTGGGCAATAATTTACGGTATGACTGTGAGTCTACAGGTCCATAGCCCATGGCTTAGGAAATTGAGTGAGGCTAGCGGAGGCGGACGGAAATAAGACATGCGTGTTTGAGGTGCTGAGCCAATGGATGACGTACTCACAACGCAACTACAAAGCACATGATAAGCACAATCACTGGGAAATATCAGACCTGGTGAAAGTGGAGTCTGGTGAAATTTAAACCTCCTTAGCCCTAACAGATTCTGACTCAATTGCTGGTCAGTTTTACTCCTGAAAGAACAGCGAGCAATTTGACACAAGGACCATTGAATAATTCACACCGGAATGATAAATCATATTTTAACTGTTTTCTTTATTAAAATCATCAAGAGCTTTTTGTCCTTTACCCTTATGTTTAGCGCTAACCAGGTCAATAAAAAATGACATCGTACCTTTTGGACATTTCCCTTTGTAGAAAGTACAATAGAGTACTGGGGCGCAGCTAACACAAAATACAATGATAACTTCTCTCCTGGTTTTGCTTAACTGTTTTTCCTGGAGAACTAGTTGAGAAAGTCAACTCCCACATTACGGACATCTGATTTTAAATACTGAGTACCTATTATGTAGTCTCGCTATATCTGTGTCAGCGGCATTTAACTGCAATCGGTAACATATATTTAATAATTAACGAGGATCACAGCTGGTTTGACGAAAATTGCGGTACATATTGAAACATTTTACAGACTGAGAGTCTGAAGTACTATTTTAGATCAGAATCTGATCTTTAGTGTTTTTTTTAAAATTAACGATGGCAACCAGACATCGATTTCTTTCACTACCGATATAAAGTCTGGTAAGATTCGTACGGGGAATTTTTAGGTAAGTCAAAAGAATTCCTTGAGGAATCTAAGCTTAATGCGAAAGAGCGCGCAGATGTTTCATAAAAACAGTTTTTTGAGCAGTTCGAATAACGCTAGTAATGTACAAGAATTCGTCTGGTTTCCAATGTTCGCATTTCAAGTCTTTTCTTGTCATACGTTTTCCCATGCTAAGGCGAATTTCCAGCACCAGCATTCCCCAGACCTAAACCACGAAGTTTTCCAGGCTGTGATTTCTTTCTTTCATCTGCAGGCTGACTTTTAAGAACAGGAATGGGCCTCATCTTGGCAGGACCTTGGCCTGGTCCGTTCAATGAAGATCCTTTACTCTCATTTACCGTTTTCTTTTCCTCATTCTGATTGCTTGACGTTCCCCCTTTCCCGTTCGGTCCTTCCTTCTGAAGCCTGGGAACTCCCACTTGAACTGGTGTTGGGACCGCTCTGGGATCCTTTCTTTGAGCTCCAAGTTTTGGCGGGAAGGGAATCGGGAGTCCCTTTCGTTTCTCTGGTTGAGGTAACTTGGGAAAAGGTTTCTGATCGTTCTTCTGACGTGGAATTGAGGCCCTCTGTGTACCAGCCGGAGGTGAAGGTTTTTTCTTAATGTGATGGATTCCTTCAATAATCATTCGCTCAATTGCCTGTGCTTGCTCGTCCGTCAAACTATTATCTGGTCCAGGATCGTCGCCATCTTGAGTCTCGGCGGAAGCCTTGATAAGGTTATTGATTTTCTCCAAGGCCTTCAAGCCTCCCATGCCTAACCGTCCAATGTTCAAGTTTTCTCCAACAATACTGTTTCCCTCCTCGGCCGGTACCTTCTCAATCTGTTGTCCGCCGTCCAACTGCTTTAAATCACTCACAACGTTTGGTGCAAGGCCTGGGTTAGGTTTGTTGGGAGCAGGAGCCTTCACGGGGGCTGGTTCTTGGTCGTTCTGAATGGCATCGTCCTCGGTTCCTGAGGAATGGAA
>Ga0126339_10003429_pt1 | contig 11540 bp, 6 predicted proteins | sample OrbTmetagenome_2_FD_92532 | JGI IMG/M metagenome (GOLD analysis project Ga0126339, IMG submission 92532) | Coral microbial communities from Petempiche,Puerto Morelos, Mexico - Orbicella T R C metagenome | ecosystem: Host-associated > Invertebrates > Cnidaria > Coral | place: Petempiche,Puerto...
AAATGGGTACTGGCGAACTTAATGCTGGGGGTAACCCTGCGATGGACTAGCATCCCATCCAGGGGGGAGTAGAAATACTCCTAGTCGCTTCATGCTACGGAAACCGGGATAAGCTCCGGCCTGGTGGGCCACTTGGCTCGTATGCAGACTTTACCTTTACCTCTTTTATATTGATGTATCACCTTTAAAGAGTAAACAATCTATTACAAATCCTCAAGAATAGAACGAAGATAAATATCTAAAACGTTCAGTATGTACAAGTGCTTTTAGTCGTTCACCGACAGTACAGAAGATAAGTCAATAAATCTCAACGAGAAAAGTATGCTTCTCCTTTTTCTTGTTTAATTCCTAATTCAATCCTGTAATTTGCTCTTGAAGGGTCGTGAAAAGGATATTACACTTGTTGGGAAATAAGGTATGTATTTGAGCGACAATTATGCAAACTACGTTGCCCATTTTACTAACTTAGAAGACTAGGCAGAAACCAAAATATCTCACCGTATAAGAGCCTTGATACCTGTTCTGGGTGTACACAGTACATGACACAAGTAGCCATGCCAGTATGCACTACGCATTTAGTCTGTCCGTCGAGACTCCTACGCTCCGCATGAGGATCAGCCTCAGGAGAAGCTTCACGATGAAAAATTAGAACCTTCCGACTGATTTTTTTCCAGTTACCTCCTGTGTTAATTGTTGTATAAAATTTCAAAAGAGATTTTAAAATCGACGGTCCTCACCGAATATTAGGGCAAAATGATATCTCTTCACTTTTCGAAGAATAGGAAACGCTTTTCCTCCTACACTACAAAAGAAAGGGAAGAAATTCGGGTCTTTAACTGATCCATTGTAATATCCACTAAACTTTCCATATCCCTGTTTTCCTTATTCATTAATTTAAAGAAAGAGTCGCTCTGTAGTAAGATGCCCAATTACACGATGTTCTTCCCGAGTGTTCGTGGAATGTCGATCGAAAATCAATTGTCAATACGAGTGATTGTCAAAGGGTACCCACCAAATGGTGGCGAGCGATTCACTGCATACTAGAACTTAGGAGAACGCGAAAACGCATTGAGATTTGTGTGAGTGAAAATGCAGCTTGGAAATAATCTGGTATTAAAATGCTATAAAGGTTTGAAAGAGTTTGTTGTTATCCAGCCGCAAACGTCTCGTTAATAGTTTTGTTTTTAACGCAAAGCCTTACGTTTTATTGTATCCTTCTAATTTAGCTTAGACCACGGACATGGGAGATACCGCAAGTAAGTTCACCCCAGGTTTAAAGCCAACTGACAGTGATCGTCCACAGAGCCACCAGAAGTATGGAGGAATTCAGGAAGCTTACAAAGAAGCTGTAATTTATGTCAACAAGAACAAGGATGGCGCCTATTGTACTATTGGGCCGGGAAACTGGGTGAAATACTGGAAAAAAGAGGAAAAACAAACACCATTGGAAGTCGAGAAAGTAGAAGAAAACATAATTCTCTGCTACCATGAAGAACTTAAAATAAAATTTCCCGAAGGGGTAGATCCCAAAAAAATGACAGCTTCTAAATATGGCGATTAAGAGACTTATGGAGTTTTCTGAAGAAATTGTTCTTGCACTCAAAGGTGCACCTAAAGCAATATTTTCTGTGATACTTTTAAACGTGCTTGTAGGCCTATAAACGTGCAATGGACATAACCGGTAAAGCTACTCTGTTGGCTTCCTCAATAAGCCTTATGTTGTGTTTCTGCTTGTAAATCAATTCAGATCTCTCCATTGATATGTCAACCAACAACTTAGCAATATAATAATCGATACCATGAATAACTGTTATAAAACACATTCAGGCTTTTCTGAACGATTCAAAAACGGATGATCACTTCGCCTATGTCACGTAACACCAAAATTTTTTTTTGTATTTTTCATGGAAACAAAAAACCACCTTCATAAATCAATTTACCATGCAGAATTTTGTAAATATGTGAAGTTTCCTAAGAATCCGTTTTAAATGCATGGTAATGTGAGACCCCACACATTTACCAATTTTCTCTGTCATAGAGATGTATGCCAGGAGGTAAGAGCTACACATCACTTTGTAAGAATTGTCAAGTTTGGGGTCAAATTTTTCCCATCCTTTTGTAACCAACTTTTATAAAACATCGCACATTTACTAAATTCGGCATTACAAATTGAGCGGTGAGGGTTTTTTTCGTCTTAATAGAAAAATCTGAAAAGCGTGACATCGTCGAAGTGGTGCTTTGGGTTTTCATGGAAGAGTGGATTAGTTTTACCTTCATGACTGTAAAGCGATATAGAGCTTTGTATATACTCGCTATATAAATAAAGTTATTGTTATTATTTTTTTACTGTTACGAGCTGAAACAATTACTCAGGTGAAATACTTCGTCTTTTACTTAAATGCATGGTGCTGGTTTTTTTTTTTCAATAACCTACTTCCTTGCAACATTTCGATAACGGATTAGAAAGTTTAGAAGAAATTAATCAGTCCGCCTGTGCCTTCTTTCACCTGGCTAGTGGCAGACAATCTGTGTCTCTTTCCATTAGCATTGTGGTTCTATCAAAATAATGCTGCTACACTGAAAAACTAAGAGGATAGTCGTCATCTTCCCCCTCTTTATAAATAAAACAATCTTTTGACAAAGTCGCCTAAAGTCGCCCTAAGTCGCTATCGATTACGCAATGTTAAAAAGGTTTCGACACACTCAAACTGCCCCTGTAGAGGGTTATTAGACTTATAACTGTCATGTTAGGGTAAACTCCACTCCAACCCTACGGAGGAGGAGGCACGATGGCAAAATGGTTGGTGCGGACCCCTATTGGGGATCATTGCATTGTGTTCGTACTCTCATAGTGCCTCTCCTCACCCAGATGTATAAATGGGTACTGGTTACGGAACTAGGCGGGGCATGGTGTAGCAAAGGTAACCTCAATAGGTGCGCTTTTAGTTTTTTTTTTTTTTTTTACACTCGTTCCAAATGCATTGGAGCCATCTAAAACTCCCCTTAAAGGGCCCTAGTCAGCTACACCTTTGTTTTTGTTTATATACAAGAGTTTAGTTATTATATTTTATTCACAGCATGTCAAAGCAAAGAAAATCACTGTGAAACTACTAAAGATAAAGGGACATACTTTCTGTAACACAACTTACAGTAAAGCAATAAGATTTCGCTTCACCATGCAATGTCAAGAATTTTGATGACATGGAAAATAGCAGAGGCTGACTAGGGTCCTTTAAGAAGCTGAGGACCCGACAATTACTGTATTATGCCTCAAACCCATGGCTCCCTTATATAGAAAAAACCTAATATTATAATAGTCCTGCAACTGTCTAGCCCCCATGTTAGCAGGAATGATTTCTGCATGAAGACAATACTTAAATAGGAATGACAATCTGATGTATACTCTCCCACAGATGACTTTTTATTTCTATAAAGTTTTTTTTCTTGTATTTCATTGTAAAAGAGGTAATAAAAAAAGATGACACTCATCAAGAAATATATTAAATATGGAAAGAGATAACAAATGATTATACTGCAATAATTTCATTTAAAGTGCCCATAACTCCAAAATTTTTTATTAGCTTAACAAAATCTCCATATTTTTCTGAGTAAAATACCGCAAGAATTTCTCTGTTTGCTTGAAACCTCGATTTTTTATGGACTGTCAAAGTTCGTCTTTTGTAGCCACACGACCGAGTACTCGGGGCCTGGGAACTAGTGATGTCAAACAAAAAGATTCTCTGCAGCGTCCTTCGGTCATTCTTCGTTTTGGTTACGAACATTCAGTATTCCAAAGCGAAGAACAACGTTTCTTTTGCCTTTTTGATATCGAAACCTATAGTCAAAAGAAGAATTGTCGTATAAACTTACTCTTTAATTCCAGGGGCCTCAAACTTGGCCATTTTGGTATTTTCGATGCGCTCTTTCCATTTCTGGCATTCTTTAAGTTATAGCTCATAATAAAAAAAAAAAAGGAAAAATTTGGTCACGTGACCCCAGCTGCAAAGGGCCTATTGTGAGTTTCTACACGACTTGTCCTAGGTGTAAATGTAAACACTGTGATCGTGGATGGTTACAAAATATTAGCGAGTATTATTGCTGTCGCGAGTTGGATGGATGTGTTGAAGCCTTGACGAGCGAACAAGTCACCAATGATCTCGCACCAGGCATGAAACTAACCTGCATAACCCAGCATCCAGGTTTCAGTCCAGTATGCCTGCAGAAATATAGGCTCGATTTCCGCCGCTTTCTCAAGTCCGGTCTACGGGATCGGTACATTTCACTGACCCCTAGTCCATGGACTACCCCGATGGACCTGGTCCATGGACTACTTGAATGGACTACCCATGGACTACCCTAAATGGACCACCCTGAAATTTGTGGCAAACATAAATTTAACGATGCTAGAAGCCGAACAAAAGATGCGATCAATCGACAAACACAATTACGGAACACTTGCGATGTAACAGATTTAATCCCCAACTAATATTACAACCGAAATAAAGGAAATGAGTTGCTTTTCTCGTTCCCTGTCATGGCGTGAAGAACTGGCTCATAAGTCAGAGATGAATGCCTTACATATGCAAAATGTCCACTTACCATCTAGCGTGCTTTCCAGGTTGTGAGTGACCGTGAGCGACTCGTGGGCGACTACTGCGCCTGCTAGCTACACTCATTTGGCAAGCGGTAGACATGCATGATGGCGGTGTATGGGTGTATGGGCTTATGTGAATGTCGTGTCTTACCATGTAGGTAACAAAAGGAAAACTCGCTCGAATCCAATATTTTGCAACAAAGGTCCAGACGTTAAGGTAGGAAATGTTTGAGGATTAAATCGCAACTGTTCTGATCGATCGCATCTTTTGTTCGGGGTCGTTAAAACTGTTACATTGCAAGTGTTCCGTAATTGTGTTTGTCGATCGATCGCATCTTTTGTTCGAGTTCTAGCATCGTTAAGTTTTTGTTTGCCACAAATTTCAGGGTGGTCCATTTAGGGTAGTCCATGGATAGTCCCTTCACTTTGGGCTGACACCTTGTTGTGGTGGTGGAACTTGTGTGTCTCATTGACTCAGAGAGATGTGCCGGAGGGATTTTGGTCCCTGGCAGGTCTAACCATGCCGGATTGGTCGAAGGGTAGAGGCCAGACGAAGAACAGCCCCTGGTCCTCCAGGTTGGGGGGTTGGGCGGCGGGCCGATAACCCGCTCCCGGAAAAAGAAACATATTACAGAAACCGAAACTAGAATTACCACTGCGCCCTATCGGGAAGCAGGGGTACAAGATGCTAACACCTGGTTGGAGCAACGTGCGAAGCAGAGAATGACGCATAAACCGCCGATGAAATTGCTGTCGCCAAAAGCGTGTGTGAAGATCGGGCAATGGAATGTAAGGACATTGTTTGAGACTGGTAAGTGTGCTCAGGTGATCAAAGAGATGCTAAGATATGGTATTAGTATCCTGGGAGTAAATGAAATGAGATGGAGCTCTTGTGGGAAGTTGAGGATAGCTACAGGAGAAACTGTGCTGTGCTCAGGAATGGATGGAGGTGAAAATCATTAGAGAGGAGTTGGCTTCATTCTGTCTAAGGAGACCAGATGGACATGTAGTCAAGAGGGCACTGGAGTGGAACCCACAGGGGAAGCGAAAGAGAGGGAGACCCCAGCACACCTGGCGTCGTACGAGAATGGCAGAGTTGGAGAGGAAACATCTCGCGTGGAATGAGGCAAAGTGCACTGCACAAAATAGGGTTAGGTGGCGCACTCTAGTTGAGGACCTGTGTTCCATTAGGAACGAAGAGGAATAAGTAAGTAAGTATGGGTACTCCATTCAAATAGTCCATTGCCAGGTCCATTGGGGTAGTCCGTGGACTAGGGGTTAGCGAAATGTACCGACCCAGTATGGAGCCGCGATGTTGGTGTACCTCCACGGTAAGCCAACATTGCGGCCGGAAAATAGTGTAAACATCTGGAACTTACTTTAATTTAGCTATCTAGACAACTGATTATCTGTACTGAACAAACAAGCATTTACATAAGCACTTTTCCTAATACTTTAACTTCTGAATGGGCTAAAAATCACGAGATAATTATATGATTTCGACAAACGCGTTTCGTAGGTCTATGTCACGCACCGCAATAACAATGAAATTCAAAATGCCTTGTTTGCTTGAGAAACGCAAATAACAACGACAAAGGCTAAGGAAAATAGACTGAAACGTTTATAGGCTGATATAAAGACCTTGACTCATTTGACACCCTTAAGACCTGCGAACAAGTAATGAGCTATTAATCGACTCCGAAGAAATGCAGTCAAAAGCAGAAGAGCTTAACCACATCAATTCGATTGAATTTCGAACAACTTCAAATGCAGAACATTTAGCTCAATCGGAATATAGCTAGTGCTTCTGAGTATAACGACTGCCTGGGTACAAGCAGCAAAGCGTCTAGTTCATCATGCTATTGCAACTGGAGCATTCGTTCGAATAGTTTCCTTAGCTAGCTACGATTTCTTTCTCCTCAAGATCTACGGGCAATTCGGGCTCCATTTGCTCCAGTGCGTCTGACTGCTGATCGACATTATATATTTCGTTCGTTTCAGCACAAGCTGAATTTCTCGCTGATGGACATTCTTCTTCCCCACGTTTTCTCTGCGCTGGCTGCGGGTCAGTAACAATACTTGGTCCCACATCACGATCGTCACCTTCAACACCTTGTAGTACTTCATCTAAAGTCTGGAAGTTTAGAAAACCAGGACATTGAATTTGGATTAAGACATGTGCAAGACATCGTTAAACTAAAAGTCTTTTAGTTTAACGATGTCTCGAAAGTGACACATTATGGCAAACGAGAGGCTTGTAGTCAGTCTCACCTTTCTCCGCTTTCTCTCACTTCTATCACTCCCGGTCTTTTGTGGTACTATAGATGAAGCATGTACCGTAGGAAAGACGCTCACTCCAAGCTCGTCTTTTTTAAGCCCGGCTTTGAAGTTTGCCTCTGGAAGTCCAGAAAAATATCTTTGGAAATATACCGGCTTGAAGAGTTCCGAGCACATGGCCGAGCGCTTTGTCGGCTTCCAAAGCGCTCGTTTCGCTTTGATAAAATGAACCCATTTTTTACGTCTTTTACGAGCCTCGGCGCGATCATCGCCGAAGAACGGAATTATATGGAGAGCTATACCTTTTTCAAGGTTAGAAACGTTGTTGCAACCAAAGGCAACACAAGTAGTCGGCATTTTACAACACTTCGTGCAAGCTACTTCACTGATAATATCAACAAAGGGCGAAATAAATCTACTTGTTTGACGTCACGACTGACTTTCGACCCAGGTTCCTCTGGCACGGTAACGCGGGAAAATATTACGATTTTCCAGCACTTTCAGGGCGCATAAAAATTCGAGGTTTCAAGCAAACACAGAAATTCTTGTGGTATGTTACTCAGAAAGATATGACGATTTTGTTAAGCTGATAAAATTTTTTATACATGTAATGTGCGTGTGGGGTTATTACTTTTTCCACGACATTACTGAATCAAATCTTTCGAAGACCTACGGTGTACCATTAATGAACAACGACAGTGAGAGGGGTTCCAGATCATCGAGATAAAAAGAAAAAAACAGAAAGATATTTCTGGGTTAAGGCTCAATTCTTTCTAGTCATTTTTACCCTGAGCAGTAAAAATATGGTCATCTAAAGTCAATTGAACCGAACTGAGTCTACGCCTTAAATAATTTACTTACCCAGTGTAAAAGAGTGACCAAAGTGGGGCAATTTCTCCAGCAAAACTCATTATTTGCATTTTACTTCCACATTCGGCCAACTGTAAGCGTTTGAATTTCGTAATTGGACGAACCAACTTGCTGCATAATGTTTATCTATCCTTTTCGTACATTTGATGAAGGCAGGTGTTCACATCATCTTGTACACTTTACGTGGATTGCGCTACTGTAACTATCGAAAGCTAAGGTACAGAAAACTCTCAGTGATCAACTCTCAGTAAACATGGCCACCAGGCCAATGTTTGGAACACGTGACTTAGTTTAGCCCCTTGACTAAAGTGCACGCGAGCTCACGCGAGTATGATTACTCCCACAGGCGTTTACAACAAACAAAAAAGAAAATAAATCGCCAAACTGATACTCTCTGAAAGTTGAATACAGTGATTCATTATCGAGTGATTTGAAATAAATCTACATTTGGGAACACTTAGCAGGAGAACTCGAATTTTCGTGGCCCTGGCCGATGTCTCATCTCTTTGAAGCATGAAACCAGTTAGCGGTGCGAGGGTTACTGGGAAAATCAAAATGCGGAGACCAGTGTGTCTGGTATCGATACATCGATTTCTAGTATTTCGTTGTGAAAATGTCGTTCTGGGCATTTGTAATGTGTTAGGTGGAAACTAGTGAAAGTTTGGAAGGTATATTTCCCGGTGTTCTGATCAACCGTGGTAAAATTCTTCTTAAGAGATTCGATTCACTGTATAAACTGTCAGGGTCATCAAAGTTTTCCGGAGCCAGACAAGTAGTTGGTAAAATTTGACAGGAAGTGTTCTTACGAAGGAAATTAGCATGCGGTACTCATTGTGGTATTGGGATGTTTTGTCTGATTTAGGCAGGAGAGCAGCAAATCGATTGGGTCCTTGAAAAGGACTGAGCAACTTTGGACAGCGCTAACCATGCCATTTGCTAAACTCCCATGCCAAAATTGACAGTGGAGATGCCAAAAATATGGCAGACAAGTCTACCAAGATAACCATTTTTATAATTTGGGAAGCGTTGTAGAATGAATAAATTTAATTTCCCTATTGTTTGAATAATTTATGGCAAATATACAAAGATCTCAAATTAAATCAAGACATCTTAAATTTTAAATTTTTGTCGCCGTGAAAATATTTTTATTACTTTTGTTTGATATTGGTTTTTATTGTGATATCTTCACTAACATTTATGCTACCTTGCTGGTATTTATTATTATTATTATTATTATTATTATTATTATTATAGTAGTAACTGCGCAGTGTTGTGGTAATTCTTTCTTTAATAGTTTTTTTTTTTAAATGGTTTGAAATCTGGCCCGGGTTGTTCGAAAGCCGGTTAGCGCTAACCTAGGTTAAATATATGTTTTTGCATAGAAATATCTTTCACTACTCACAGTTATGTAGTTTAAGATGAATCAAACTCAAAACTGAATGTCAAACAACATAAACAGAAAACTGGACCGAAAAGTTACAAAACTGAAAAAATCAAAATTCTTCTCTAATCCTGGGTTAGTTTAATCAGGCTTTGAACAACCCGGCCCTGGATATTTGAGACTGTGGTGACTCAGTTACGTACCAGTATTAGTACAATATTGGTTTATTGCAAGAGATATATGGAGAGACTGTTGCTAAGTTTAAATTTTTATTAAATCCATTTTGAAATCACTGGTGATCCTTGCAATCTGATTGGTTCTCAATAGTGCGATTTATTCACAAATCGCACTATTTTTTGCTCTAAATCGCATCTTTTTCTCAGCCAATGAGAATGGGACAGTAAAACAAACAAACAAACAAAAAATCAGATTTCAAGATTAGTTAAAAGTAATCAATAAAATTTCAGAAAAATGAAAGACAAAAAGCCATTGTGTGGAGAATTTTACAACTACTATTGCCAAAACTTTGTTGTTATTGTAGTTTTTTTTTCTAAAAAAAAATTGACGAATTTAATACATTACAGTTTCTGAATGACGATTATGAGTTCCTTCAGGCTGAAGACCTATTTTAATAGAAGTTTCCAACTTTCAGTGTCCATTTTGACGAATATTTTGGCGATTTTTCTTCAACATCTGCTCAAGATCCATATGATGCCGAGTTCAGTAAAACATAAACAAACGAAAACCACACAACAACAAATTTAGAGCCATCTCAAGAAGATAGATGTTTCCAGGTTTCCGGTAGTTTCAAACGAAGCGACAAAACAGCTCAACTAGTACTCTGTCGCTGTGAATAAACATAGTCAAAATACGCCACACTGCACCAAATAGTAAATGAACGAACGTCTTACGAAGCCGGTGCCAGTCCCGCCATCTTGGAAATATCTTAAAACAAATGGTGCCGCAAGAACTTGACAAGGTCCTGAGTATTGAGTCCTACGCCGAGGTCACAAAAAGAAATGGAGATGATAACGAGCTGGACTCCCTTAAAATCATGCCATTGAACGGTATTTAAAAGAAAAAAACGTACTATCCACTGAGCATCGTGCACTCGAGGGAGTTTCACAACTCAAAAGAATCGAAATCGATCGCAGAATTACACAGGATATGACCTTTAAATTCCTTCTCCAAAGACAATGAAAAGTCTCAGCCTCAACCACAGAAGAAAGGAAGGCCTTCCATAATTGATTCAGGCGACGAGAATTGAACTTTTATCCCTGAAGCAGACTATTTTCGTTCCGACTTCAGAACTGCTTGTTTCTTTGTCATGCTCGAATGAGTTTTCGTCACATGACATCGTTTTGCATACTGAGACGTAAAGGCGTTTCCGGTTCCGCTTTTTTTAACAAACCGGCTACTGGAACAATACACCAAAAAACTAAAATTTAAGGCGATAAAATTGTGCGATTCCAAAATGGATCTAATAAAATGGCAATTGAACTGAGTGGAGTGCAATTTTGGTCTGAAATCATACTTTTGATTTCAAATCGAACTCGCGCTGCGCGCTCGTTCGATTTTGAAATCACGCGTATGATTTCAGACCAAATTGCACTCCACTCAGTTCAATTACCATTACATATCACTCGGTGAAATAAAGTCTCCTCAAGTCGCCTAAAATCGCGTTAAGTCGCCTTTAGGACGTTCGCTCGAAAAATTTCCAACATTGATTTTTTTCTGAGACTTTTATGACTGTAAGATGATGAGATCTTTGAAGTGAAGTGTTCTCTGCCAAATACTGTTTAAGTGGACCTGTTAAGTGTATTTAGTCAACTGGTGAGGTTTCTTAGAAAACAAGTTCGCATTTAGCGACCATAGTTTCACGCGCCTTACAGCCGCAAGATGGCAGGATTCGATTTCCCGTGGACTGAAATCTTGTGAATTTTTTTTAACTTCCCACATGGATTTTTTGTTCATTTTTGGACAATGTGGAGATAATTGTAAATAAAATCTGTTTCTGGAAGGAAAAGTAGGGGTTACTGAACGTCCAAGATTGTTAAATATAGCCAAAGCTATAGCAATGGCCATCTGCCCTATCATTGTTCATTTTATTACTTAGCGTGCGCCCTCATGCATGACGTGGCTTGTGAATTTGCGTGCGCAGTAAGGATAGTCCATGGGCCAGGACCCTGGAAAGAGCCATTTGGTACCAAAAACACTAAACACTCATTTTTAACAACATTGATTCCTCTAGGTTATTTTGGTGTATGATAACCATGCCAAATGAGTAGCTCTACGAGGATTATCACGTGATTAAATGACGTCACTCGGTTTGGCTGAATAAGCAGAATTGGTAAAAAGATGACTAATAACAGTTAAATGCAAACCTGAAAATGTTACATACATCGATTTTTGGTTATT
>Ga0126339_10003430_pt1:0-7500 | contig 11539 bp, 2 predicted proteins | sample OrbTmetagenome_2_FD_92532 | JGI IMG/M metagenome (GOLD analysis project Ga0126339, IMG submission 92532) | Coral microbial communities from Petempiche,Puerto Morelos, Mexico - Orbicella T R C metagenome | ecosystem: Host-associated > Invertebrates > Cnidaria > Coral | place...
CAAAACGACATTTTCAACAGTCCGAAAACAACAGACATTAAATTTCTCATATCCCGAAAGTTCGAGGTGCCAATTCTCTCAAGAAAATCAGAGGGGATTAAAGGCCTTCCGAACAGATAATTTACCGAAACGATCCGTTGGGTGCCCCTGGTCTCTCCGCGCGACCATGCAATATCCTCTATTTACTAACAAACGTATTTATTTTAACTCTCAGTAATTTCTATAATTGTAATTTAGACATACAGTTCACGAGAAGCAAAACCAACCAAAGAAAACCGAAATTTAAGTTAATACTAACCTTGCTAAGAAGGAAAAGGCACCGTATATTACTCAACAAAATTCAGTTTTGTTTTACCTTGTATGAGCTATTTGAACGTTTAAATTTTGGAATTGATTCAATTCCAAAGTTGACATTACATGACCATATCTTACTTCTTAACAATGATATTAAATGTCTTCTCAGATAATTCCCAATTCTTTTGTCGTGACTTGATGTGAATTCCTTTCACACACTCGTACAGCACTGCCAGAGCAAGCACGGCCACAAAGGACCCGCCAATGTCTGCAAACACGAAACACTGTTATATGTGGTGTGTTTTTAAAAAAGGTTGTTCAATAATCTAATTGTTTTGAAATACGTGTATAAACAAAAATTAGGTCACTCTTTGATGACATGACTAGTACAGTACGTGCACGTATGTATGCGTTAATTATTTATCAAGATCGGTGTGCGTAATTTCTTGCCGCAATTAATTTAGTAATTTCAATCATGTCTTTCTTTTTTGCTGTGTGACGCACATAAATCCAAATTCTAGGCGGACGAAAACGCTACTGGAACTGTTTAAGTGGAACCAAACACATATAACATGGTACAATACTGATTCAGATCTTGTCAGAACCTATTATAGGCTTATAAAGATAACAAAGCGACAACTTACCTCTTATTGAGGTCACCTTCCATTCTCGAAATATCACGAATGTATGGTTAGGAATAGAGAAATGCATCTGCATAAGGATGAAGAGAAGAACCACTTTCAGCTAATTTCACTCAGCAAACATAACTAACGTCTCTAGCAAGTCAGTAAATAGCTTTGATTTCGATGACGACGATGGGGTTTTCGAACTGAGCTGTCAAGCTGTGAGCAATGTCACGAAATCCTATACACGCAGTTGACAGATAAACCGAAAAAAAGGAAGTTTCGAGACGTGGGTCTGTTATTTGACTTATAGGCCTTTTTTATCCTTTCCTTGGTTCTCATAAGGTTACAACTGATTTCGTATTTATAAACCCATCAACCCATCGAGATATAAACCAGTTTGCATCCAGACAAATCAGCTGCTTGATGACCGTAAACACCATGAGGAGAACTGAGATATTGATTACTACTTAAGCTCAAGAATGGTTGGCTCCAGAGGAGTCAAAGGCTCAAATGCCAGCCGGTCTGAATTGTCTCGGTCATCGAGTGCTCTAGAGTACAATTTCCTTATATTTTTAAAAGCTTGAAAAGTTCCGTGTGAAAATATTGAATTTAACATTAAAAATATTGGAACTTACCGGATATCGGAATAGGGAAATTCTAGAGATGACAGCTCAATATTCACTGTTAATCAAGCCTAACATTTGTTTGGCATGACGGAAAGAAATATTTCTTATTAGTTTTGTATGTGCATTTCCTTAGCTGCAAAATCAGCCAATCCCTACTTCCAAGAAGGAGCTATGTATCTCGACTACCGATTATTTTTACGTTATGTTAAAACTACAATGCAACCCCGCCTTACGGCCAACCCCGTTAATACGGCCACCTCGTTATTACGGCCACTTTATTCTGGCCCGAAGAAAAGCTCAGTCAGTCATTATCTTATATAAAGAACCCCTTTAGCACGGCCACCAATTAAATACAGTCAGATTTTTGACAGTGGCCCGTTGGTAACCGGATTAACGGGGTTCTATTGAAGTTTCTTCAAGCTTTGTGTCCTTACCTTTTGCATTCCTGAACGGGAAGAGTATTCTCGCTTATTTAAATATAAATCTGCCAAAACTATTCCTATCCTCTACGTTTCTAGCTCGTAAGTGCCGCAATTGTTTTGCAAATTTTCACTGAATTTGGTCAATCGTCGATGTTCGTACCGTTTCGATATTCCGTGGAACCGCGCCAATATGATGACACTTTTTCGTGACCCTATGCGATATGCTAGCGCAGTTGGTTATCAGTTATCATTCACTCTGTTGCTGCCGTTATTGACTTGTCATCGTCAATTAACCCGTGTTTTACCGATTTCATCTGATTTAATCACGAAGCGGAGATTGGACGGGGGTAGAGAATGCGTATAAACGGATCGATGTTGGCCCTCCGCAATTACGATCGATCTTCAAACTGAGCCCAGTATTGAAAGAGAGGTATGGAAAGGACGGAGAAAATTGTTGCCCACCATATCCGTAATAATATGTCCTGCAAGACGGAGATGACAAGGCCACTCGCCTAAATGTTTTACTGAATCATTTCCTGGCCTCTATAAATCTCACGATTCACTTGGTCTAAAATTTACGTTAATGTTTGTCATATACTTCGCGAGCGCTGACATATATCTGACACATTTCACTTCCTACTGTCAGAATCTCTTAATAATGATATTTAATCACGCATTTTCACGATGGCTAATGAATTTTATATAGAGTGTTTATCTATTTCCGTCATGTAGCGCTTAATTTAATGATGAGTTTATATGCCCTGGTATATATAGGTATTTATTTCAGAGTTTCAATGCATGTGTTTTAACAACTTTTATTTCAATAACGCAAGCTGGGGTAAACCTCTATTTTGTGGCATTTGGCCAGTGACTTGAACTTTAAAATCAACGTTCCTGTAGCTTTCTCCTCTGTTACAAACTTTCTCTTTCGTACATCTCCGGGAACCAATGCTTCCCAAGGTGTGACGGACTATTATAACAGTCACTTACAGCTACTAAAATAGCACTGATTTGTTCCGAAGTTGTAAAACAGTTTGGCCTACGCTACCTGAAATTAACGATAGCCTTAGCTGCACTGAATCACCCGAAATCTGCTACCTTGAGCTCGAAAAGTCCAAAGTAAACACCTCTCCATTTTGCGGGGATTTTATGATAACTCAAATCAGTCTAAGTATAACAGCTGAGGCTTTTATTTATCAATGTAGAAAAATAGATCCCTTCATTATGGCAGATTAATAAAGGAACCCATTCGACGCTTTATTTTGACCTGACTCTTTCTGTTTCTGTTCTATTCGTTAAAAAAGCATAGATAGAGCAGCTTCAAAGAGACTCCAGTTGTTTACCATTTACCCGAAAATTTCGGTCAGAATGTAAATGGAAGGCAATTTTGCCTGACCTACCGGAACATTTCCGAAGTAAACGGAACAGTATTGAGAGGTATAGTCCAAACTTTCCAACCAAAATATCCGAATGGAAAGTGTGCTTACCATGCATTTGCAATTTTTCACCTCCTGGGATCATGATCAGGTCGAACTCATCCTAGGCTCTGTCGGTAAATCGTGGTTGTTAAGGAAGTGGTAAATGGCCAATCCTGGCGGAACTCACCACCAGGTATTTTTGCTTGCCATTTGCACAAACCTTTGACGAAACGGTTTTTCCGCTTAAATGGTAAACAACCTAAGTTCTTACGTGTGCTTGCTTTAGTGTTTGTTTGTTTTCTTTTTCAATCAATCAGGTGTAAATTCCAAAAACCGGCGAGTTTAGCATACGCGTGTTTTCCCGCGTTTTAACACGGATTGCATGTTTCTGCTTCGAGTTCTGATTGGTTCGATTCTCTATACTGATGTATTTGTGGTGGTAACTGTTCACACTTGAGGTTTTGGGTAGGCTACAGGGAAACTGCTCTATGGCAAATAAACTAAGTGTAAGGTCCCGTCCACATTACGACGGAAGAATTTCACTCTGAACACGCATCAAATGTCTTAAATCCACACCAAACCGGAGGAATTTAAAAACGCAACAATCACCGGTCGTTTTGTATTTGTGTTTGAGGAAAACTCGGTCGGAGAAATCACATGATTATCGTGACGCCGCCGTTTTTTGAAAAACTCCGTTTTCTTGACAGATTAGTGTGGACGCTAGGCCTCTTCCGTAGCTGCGTTCTCAAATGTCTCCGGCGTAGTGTGGACGCTGCCTAAGATGATACTGTGATATATTTGTACAAAAAAGCAAAACAAAGCATATTCTACAACACTACACCACTCAGAAAATGCTATGTGTCACGCCACGCAGCCTTATCCCCCACACCCCATGTGTAGGAAAAGGTTTTTTTTTTTTTTAAGTAGAGGCCTTCATGTTGAAGTTCTGCTCTCCCGACCCGTTCACGTCATCATCCTTAGCAAAACCATCGTTGTCTCTCTCTTCTTTCACGTACTTGCTGAATTGCTCCATGGCGTAAACCCTATTGCGGTCTGCCAAAGCACCCTTGAAACGCTTCTTTACCTGGACTACTGCAACAGCCAGGGCGATGGCAAGAAGGAGCAAGACTCCACCGGCTGCTCCCACTCCTTTGACAAGACCCATGTTTGTTTCGACAGCAGCTGAAAGGTAACACATTTTTTAAGCTGATCAAGCCTTGAAGGCATTAAAAAAAATTAAAATCAATCGTTCTTTTAGGTCCCGAAAAGTGGTGCAGCAGTTATTTTTTCCCGACCTTTCACCGGGGATCGTCCTTGCATTTCAGATACAAATTGTGGTACTTACCGTTTTTGTCCCCTTTTCCTGGGTTTATCTTTTGAAATTTGATTGGTCCCGAAGATATCTCGTATACGTGAGTGCTCTCGGATCCAGGGTCCTCATCCCTACGTCCACGACTGCGGGAGCATCCCTGGAGGCAGCGTGAACGCGCAGTGTTACGGTGGCACGCTAGGACTTCACAGTGGAAGTGAACCACGGGATGATTCTGGATAAAACGAAAGGCTTGAATGCTAAAGCGCTGCTTAGAATTGATGGAATACGAGTAATTCAAGGTGGAATCCAAGCCACATCTGCAAAGGAATCAAGAAAATGAATGTGAAACAGATATTAGTATAGATCAGTAGAAGAGAGAGGTTATTCCACCTTTACACGGACAAAAGTTGCGGTGATGGCTTTCTAAAATTTACATTACGCGAAACTAGAACCTTTGTGGTAACTTTCATGTCTATGTCAGAGATAACTGGTTTGACAATATAAATTCCAGCTTCATGTATTGTATCACATGTCTATCTCTAATAAGAAATTAATTGGAGCATAAGTCCATCGGGTGCTGCCACAATATTTTACGTTGGTGGCATGACCTTGGTTATTAGGTATCTCAGCTGTGATCTGCCCGACTTCGACACGTAAGAGGTTCCGCTGTCAAAAAAAGTCCTCGTATTTTACAACCTAACAGCTGAAGAAATATGTCAAGCTTTTTGTTAGTTGAGGGGAGAATGGTCAGACCAGATCCCTAAACGTCTGATTCTGAACTCGATCCCCTACCCTATTCTAGCCATCAGGGCTCGGACAATGCGTTTACTATCTGCAAATGACCTTGATCAGCAAAATTTATTTACCCTCTTTGTATGAAGATATACTGAGGAACCGAGTATGGATCCGAAGAAGGCGTCGCCTTGCAGGTGTCAACAAACACAACCAAGTTCGATTGATGCGACTTGACTGCGATCTGAAGGAACAAACGATCCTGCAGACTGACTGTGATTGGATAATCATCATACCCATACGGGGTAAAATAGTTTCTTGTCTTGAACATATCCATTGTAAAGGTAAAGTTGCCATATCCACCTGTGTATGAAAAGATAGTCACAGAAGAATTCTACTCAGTGCTTGGCCCAAGAGATTAGGTTTCTCCTGCTACTTTCTTTTACCTCCCCTCCTCCCCCTCCTTCCCCCCCCCCCCCTTTCATCTTCTCCACCCTATCCTTACTACCTTGTTCTCGCCAACTAAAAAGAATGTGTACTAACGGAATGTAATCCCAAAACGGATCAACTGACCTAATGAATATTAAGTCGAAGCATTGGACTTATTGAATCAGCCATTTATTTGTCCGGATTAGTTTTACTCCCGAGGCGGGGGGAGGGGGTACTGCCATATATGGGCCATATAGGTATGTGCCGCTGTGAGGGGTATGGTTTTCAAGCAGTTTACTCCAGGATAGGGTATATAAATCAGAGCGTTTGGGTCTAGAATAGGGTATCATTTTTCACAAAACTGACCAGTTGGTTTGCAGATTTTATCTAGAAGACTAAGGAAACCAGGAATTGCCACTCAAAAATATAAAAAAATGACATCGGCAAGGTTAAATTTACGCAAATCAGCCTCAACGGTGTCGATAGATGGGGGGATTTGGGGAGTTTACTCTAGTATAGGGTAGCAAAATTCAGCTGAACTAGCTCTGGTATAGGCTAAGGGTTCCAGGCTCCCAGCGGCACATCCCCACCCAGAAATTCCCAAAGTACCCCCCCGGGGTTTTACTGTTAAAACATAAAGCATGATTCTGAAATCAAATGCTGCCACTTTTACGGCGAATCCGAAAAAGCTAAGTTTCATCATGTGCACCGCGGTCAAGGAGAATCAAAACGAAGCTCCACGTGAAATTATTGAATGATGGCAATTCCATCATTGGGCAATTTTAAATAACCAATCTTTGCAATGTTCCGCAGGGGAGGTTTGTTTGGTTCACCTCTGGAGAGCTTCAATACTACTTCCAACTGCCGGAGCATTAGGAAGAAAGAGAAAACATTTTATTGTTTAAGTTACCTTCAGAAGAAGAAACAAAATTCTTCCATGTTTTGAAGCTTGGATTTCGTACCATTGCCTTTCGTCCAAAACTGCAATAGAACGGAATTGACACGTTTTGCTCCCGGGTAATGATGTTCCCAGGAGAAAACTGGACGCTTCGCACTTCGTTGTGGAACGTGAATGCGTCCTCGCTTTCGTTATGCGTGGTTCCACAGTCGTTCAGGCTCGTCCGTAAGGTAATGTGGGTATCATTGTAAGATGCTCTGCACGACGGGTAACGGAGGGTCAGTTTATTGGGATCAAATCCTTTGAAAGATTTCCTCTCCAGGAAGATGGACATGGCTTCATCCATACACTTAACATTGATTCCAGGTTCTGCGGAGGTAAGAAGCAATATGCTCTAGTTTTATCAAGGCAGACAAGATTACATCATCGCTATATGCAGTAGTTTAAAAATCTATTGTTTTTTACTTAAACTTTTGCAGGTTTCAAGAAAGTATTGTTTAAGTCAGGCACGTCTGTTTTACACCAAATCAATCTTGTAACATCCTAGCTGGTACAATGGAAAACGGGCCACAAAAATCTGTCCGTATTAAAGGGGATCTTAAAATAAGAAAATGACTGATTGTAAGGCGGGCCCGTAAGGCGGGGTTCCACTGTACAATGAAAAATGTTGAATAGAGTCATCAGATCGAAACAGGTCGAAAAGTGAACTACCAGTTTTGCTAAGGCTTAATAACAAAAAGGTG
>Ga0126339_10003433_pt1 | contig 11534 bp, 9 predicted proteins | sample OrbTmetagenome_2_FD_92532 | JGI IMG/M metagenome (GOLD analysis project Ga0126339, IMG submission 92532) | Coral microbial communities from Petempiche,Puerto Morelos, Mexico - Orbicella T R C metagenome | ecosystem: Host-associated > Invertebrates > Cnidaria > Coral | place: Petempiche,Puerto...
GCGTCACGCAACGTATCAACAAATCGTGACCTCTTCACTAGCATGGACTTTGACACTATGCATATCTGACTGTAAAACCTCGGTTGCTGCTGAAAAATGTTGATTTTACCAATAGACAAAGGTTGAAAGTCAGCTGGTGAAATCATTTATTTACGGTATATATATATATATATGAAAGTGAGAGCGTCGAACGCACTCTCATAATCTGTGATTACTACTAGTTGTTAATTATATTTTTTCCTACTGCAATACTTGACATGGGGTAAATTTGGCCTCAGCTGGTCTCAGCTCAAGAAAGACAAAAAAGAGCTGTTAATGGATGTACTCACCCATGTCCTTGGTGAGAAAATCAAATGAGGTGTCAACTTTGGAAGAATATATCGGGAGCACATCCCGAAGTGCAGCAGCTCTGTAGACACTGAAACAGCCAGGTGAACACAGAACAGAACCAAGTACATGATTGGCCACCTGTACATGTATAATAAGTACGAAGAAAAAAATGAGTGCAGGCTAGGTAACTCGGTTAAAAGGCAAAGAAAAGTGTTAACACGATGACATGAAGACAGGTTTCCCCAGTTGGGGGGGGGGGGCATATATAAATAGATTTCGGATGCTTGTTTTCTCACTTAGGGCTGTCAATCACAGATTGTGGTCTCAGTTAGGGTGTTCACTAATTTTAAAGCTGTCAAAGTATCTGTCAGGGTGCGTGCAAAGAAATAAACAAATGCTGTCACTTCCGTTTTAAGGTGGCTCCATAGGGAAATCATTTAAGGCGTTGCACGCGCAAGTGTTATGTTTTGAATGATGTTTTTGCATTCGCTTTCTCACCCAGTCCTTTCAAACTTATTACATGTAATTACGAATGATTAAATAGTGTTTTGCTATCATCTCTGTTAAAATTTTGGGCTTTGGTCTTGAATTATAAATGCCCAAACAAATGTGTTTTTTACTGTTTGTGTGGCTTTATTGGTGATTTTCTTGAATTTTCTTCAGTGAAATCTTTACAACACATCGCTTCCCGCGGGATATGAATTTTAAACACAAAAAAAGTAGGGTTTGTCAAGGCAGTTTTTTCGATTTTTTGCAATTTATGTCTTTTACTGCTGCAAAAAATCTGGTCTTATAGATTTCCCTGAAAAACGAGCTCCGACTAAAATAAAATATTTACTACCAATCTGCCACATTTTACGGAATTTCACCGAAGGAAACGCGAGAAAATTCACTGTCAGTTTTGCTTTTTATGCTCATGTTGACGTCAGAAAATATCCAAAAACACTGACGTTTTCCTTTGAGCGCGCGCAGATTACTTGAGCTTTCGTCCTCAGCGTGCGTGCGATCGTAAAACCATAGGGAGCCACCTTAAGTGGTATCTTTTAGGGGTCAAATAAACATCTAACTACACCCAGATTGGTCTTATTCCCACTGTCTTATGAGCATCCTATCCCCAAGAGGGGGAGGGGGAGGGGCAGGTTTCACAGCTGGCTGTGAATAGAAAGCATACATGTACAGCCTACAATAACCCTTAACAACTTGGCTGCATACCAAATAAGTTAATAATTCCTGGATGTACACGTGTATACAGTGACAGCAATAACTAGTGTGATCATTAATATATACTAATTGTTATTCATGACTGGCCCTGAGGGAAACAAATTAATTTATTCTTGAGAATCTCATCGTTTTCTTAATCAGAGACAAGAGAAACATTTAAATCTGAGGGACACAGAATTACTAACAGCATAGCTTGCTGCTCAATAACAAGAGCAACAGTCTTGTTGTTATCTGTCCATTTGTAATGCCAGTACACATGATAAAACTTTCAGCTGAACACATACATATAATTTCTGTGTACCTTTTGGAACCAGTGTCCAATTGCGTAATCAAAGACCTGGTACCAGACAACAGGTCCAACCCCTAGGGGATGAGTCCTTCCACAAACAGCACCCACAGTGGGATCTCTTGCCATGAGATCAAGCAAAGCTTCCACTGATTCATGAGTGAATCTGACGTCAGCATCTGTTGTTAAGATGTAGGTGTTCTCATCTGTCACTGTAATGGCAAACAAAAACCAATAAATAATAATCATGGCAGCCATGATGGCAAAATCCATTATAATATTTTAGAAAACAGTCCTAAGAAAATACGTGCACTGATTGGTTAAAAATCGTGTTTCTACAACTCGATGGAAACACAGAACTAGCACGAGCTGTTGACGTAATGATGGCGCAAGCAAAGAGAATTTACAATTTGATAATCAAAGTTAACAAGTTGTTTTCCTTTTTTTCGTCGCATTGTTTTCTAAAAGAAGTAGAAAACATGTTCTCTGTGTTTCTATCGAGTTTAATAGAAACAGTCATGAAAGTTTGGGAGAACTTGAAAAAGCTGTGGAAACACTCGCCTGCGGCTCATGTTCCCACAGCATTTCTCGTTCTCCCAAACTTCCACTCGTGTTTCTATAACTCGATAGTAAATGTTTTCTATTTCTTAAATATTTACATAACATTCTGATTATGATGCTGCTTTTGTAAACTAAGGCACCCAAGAAAGTGGTGGAAATCAAGCCTAACTAAGGCCATCCTATAATAAAACTCCAATAATACGGGTGGTCAATGGTAAATGAGAATGTGAGAAGGTGAGACTAGAGTTTTTCTTTACAAGCTTGAAACATTTTAATTGACTTTTTCAGCAGCGAGACTTCAAAGTGTTTTATAGTGACATTCAGACTCTAAGACATCCATACGTCATAAACAAATTAGGACTTTGACACTTTCTTAGCCTTGCAAAAAATCAAGACTCTGAGAAAGCTTTGTATTAAAAAGTTTGTGAGACCCGTGGTTTTTGAAGGACCATTAGCCAACCCTAATAATAGAATCCAGGTCTTTCAAGTATCTTGGCGTGGTAAATAACTGGCACCTGCATGAATCTTTTAACAATCATATTCTTGTCTGTGTTACTAGTTAAGTCTTTTAAAGAAATTGTTCTTTTTTAGTCTCCTGGAAATTTCTATTCCTATGACTGAAACTGAACCCCATACACAACTATGGCTACACCAGCCTATCCTAAATGAATGGAATGTAATATGGAATGGCGAGAGTGTGGTCAAATATCAATAATTTAATATGTAATTTGCACACACAAAAATCTGATTCCTCAATCCGTAGGTGAACATAAAGTAATTTACTATAACTGTTTTGAAAATTGCCCCACAATTCATATATATGGGCAAGCACAGTTACATGTAAATTAGATGTGTGCTTAGCAATGCTTAACAATGTCAACTCAAGGGTCCATATGATTTGTGATTTTTAACATGCTCACTGATTGGAAGTGAACAACATGGTCAGTATGCATAAACAAGATCTAGCTAGGTCATTTTGTTGCTCAGTCATGATGTCCTATCATAATGTAAAATTAGTTGGACAATTTCACAAATTTGATTAGACAATGTCTGAATGAGCGCACTATATGTACATGTATTTGTCAAGTGAGGTTTTTCCCAGATAATAATCGCACATGTGTACCTTCCATTTGCTTTTCTTTAAAATCCAGTACATAAGACATATACATGACTTGACTCCAGCGTTTCTTGTTCTTTACCTATAAGTAATTTCAGGAAACATTATAACTGTCACAGTGTTTTGTGCCACACTGGGCAGCATTAAGACATCAAAAAATTCAATAACATCAAAAACAGGACCCCCTCACTGTGTTTTTTGAGCGTCTCCTTGGTATACCCCTGGAATTTTACATTACATACAAGAAATGGGGCAAATACATGTAACAAAGCATGAATTTTGACTCAAAATGTTTCTGTTCAGAATTTACTTTGAAGCTACCATAAAATAATGTTTGTCAACAGAGGAAAATTGCAAGATTTTTTGTAAGAGGTACATTGCACGTGCTGCCAAGGCCAGTTCATATGTGCAAAAAATAGGATCATTATTAATTAGTAGATCTGAATTCAACACAACAGCTACTCTGCATTGCTACAGTGTACATAAAGGTTGCACTGGAAGTGAGCAGCTCATTGATCAGGCCAATGTTCACCCTGTGTGCCACTTGTTTCCATACCGTGAAGTAACTAGGGGAATTTAAACCCCCCCCCCCCCCCCCCCCCCCATTTTGTCTCCCTTCTTACTCCCCCGCCCATACGTCACCAAAGAGGGTAAAGGAGAGAAAGGGGGAAAAAAGTCCCCCCCCCCCCCCCCCGCCCCGCTATTTTGGTTCCCATTTCTACAACTGGGTGAAGAGAGGTACCATGAGAGTTAAGTGAAAGACGTTAGAACACGACACAATGACCCCAGCCAGGGCGGGAACCCAGAATTCTTGATCCAAGGTCTGCATCCGTGTTGTTGGAAAGGTGGGGCATTATAAATTACTATCCAGCCAATAGCATGGTTTGTTTTGTTAACAATTATCCACTGAATAGTGATTTATCTAGTAGACACCCTTCAAACAACTGGGACCAGCAAATTAATTACCCACTAGATCACAGTGTCTCCCACAATGCACCAAAAATGACACTCACCCGCAAATTATCTTTCAAATGGATATGAAAAAACATGCCTCCTGGCAGTCTCCAGCGCATCTGCATCCCATAAGGAGTCTTGATTTTCATGCAATGTTCAATCTTTACTTTCAGTGTCTTTGGAATCAATGAGATCAACTGCAAAACATAATTATTCAAAACATCCCCTTTGATTGCACCATCAAAGAATATGTGTGACTCAATTTGGCGTTTTGATTTTTCCCTTGCGCAGTCAATGTCATGAAGAGACTGGAGCAGTTGTTCCATTTCTTGTTCAATTTCATGGTACATTGTTGTACATATATACACACAGGAATTGTTCACCAGCTCTCTGTGGTTGATCTGATAGTCATCCGTGATTTTGTTACGTCGATTCAACAAAAGATGTTGTTCCAAAAGCACACCTAAAAGAAATACAACTATACGTCAGCCATCTAAAGAAGTTGTCCAAATGTCAAACTACACTGTACAAACATGTGCGTGACCCAAGCTTGACACAAAGTAAAGTGCTTATAAGCGTAAACAACACACAGTGCATGCAGAAGCGATGACGTTTAAAAATTGTTCCTAGAAGATTGGAACATAAGCAGACTGTAGAACTTTTGTGTTAGAAATTTTAGGGGTTTACATTCATTTGGGGGTAGTCCACTGGTAGTTCATTCAAGTAGTTCATGTACCATGTCCATCGTATAAGTCCATGTACTAGGGGTCAGCAAAATGTACCAACCCAAAAGAAAGATTAATAACTAAATTTTCCAATACATAATAAAATAATTTCTGTTACAGTGTATTTTTCAAATTTCTTACATTAACTTTTGTTTTTGTTTCAGCGAGGATAACACCTTATTATCTTTAAAGATATTTGGCAAAGCTAATTACCTCACCGGAAATTAATTTGTTGTTTTAACCAAATACTTGTCATATCGGGCGTGCGACCCGCTTGTCTATCTAAAATTGTATGTATCGAAGATAAATTATTATGAGTTTGCCTGTGAGCGCAAATTTATCCGACACTGTATAAACCAAAATCCACCCCCAAATCTTTGTATAAAAACTGAAATTAAAAGCACTCCGCCGATCCTACAAACAGCAAAGGAAAGCCACAAAGGAGAAGTTACTCTCTCTGAAATCAACACCTTATTATCTTTAAAAATATTTGGCAACACCAATTACCTCACTGGAAATTAATTTGTTGTTTTAACTGTATACTTGTCATAGATATTAAAAGCACTCGGCTGATCCTACAAACAGCAAAGGAAAGCCGCAAACCCTCACCTATTGCCTTTGTGACTTACTTGTCTATCTAAACTTGAATGTATGGAGGATACGTTCTTATTACGAGTTTGCCCATGAACAAAAATTTATCTGATACTGTATAAACCAAAATCCACCCCTAAATCGTCTTTTAAAAGCTAGAATTAAAAGCACTCCACTGAACCTACAAACAGCAAATCCCAGAGTGCATTTCGCTTCCACAGAGCTATAAATCGTGCACAACAAAAGTGCGACAGACATAAGCGTGACGAAGTAAGTGAGAAATCACTATCCAAAGGAATGCAGCATGCCAGCTTAAAGCGATGACGTCACACAATATGTCATCGCTTAAAAATGAAGGGCTTTCTGCAATCAGACATTTTTCCAGAATTTCCAAGGTTACAAGACTTGTATGTTTACAATAAAGTTAAGTTAGATGCTCAGGAATTCACAATTTTTGAAAGCAATATTATGCATTAGCTTCCATAAATTCACTAATCAATAATAACTACTAATAAATGTAGAAAGTGAGTAGCATAGTAGCGTAGATAGTGAAGTGCGCGCTTGTTAACAAAATGACAGCCACTTCTTGGCATTTTCGAAGTGTCTGTGAAGAGGATTTAGATGAAGTTTTGAACGACTAGTAGATTTATACTAAAACAATCAGATTGTTCGCTCTCGATTTCTATGCATGATAGAAATCTCAAGCCCATAATCTTATTGCTTATTATGCATGTGCATAACAATTGTACATTGAAAAATAAAAAATAATTCAAGCACAGTTTCATACGAACTGGACAGGTAACAGCAGGTAACAGGTAACAGTTCCATACCATTATACGTAGGCATCCAAAACAAGCTGGACTCCTTGGCCATAATAAAATCTTGTCCCTTGAACAAATAATAGCCAACAGAGAGAAACTGTGCAAACAAGAAACATGCACCAATGACATAAAGCAAAACCTCCTTTTCGTTCCCATTAGAGAAATGAAGAACATCACCTAGAACACCATCGTTGATCAGTACCAAGGCAACTGTTACGGGTGTTGCTAGAGTCATTGGGAATGCAAATGCAAGAAATTGCATGCACATTGAGCAGGCCAGTATCCCTAACATGTATCCAACAAAGCTGGTGAATATTTGAACCATGAAATAAGGAAATGCACTGTGTTTGACATTGAATTCTGAAAACCCATAAAGAAGCTGTCCCAAGTCTGCTGTTTTGTAGACATGGCAAAATAAAGCTGCTACAAAAGGAATCAGAAGGAGTTTCCACAAGCTGGTGATAATGGCTGCCTTTCCACGTGCAGATTTTGAACTAGTAGCCACACCAAGAATTGTTTGCCCTTGTGGAAGTGTCACAGACACACCACTTAACTCAACTTGAACTGACTCATTGATGGACTGGTTGTGACCTGGAGGTGGTTGATCTTCGGGTGGTTCAATGGCTATCTTGAATATCTTGGGGCACCACGCAAATGAAATGCTTAGCAGTGCTAATGGAATAGCCCAAACCACAATTTCAGATGATTTCTTGTCCACCTACAAACAAAAGAACAAATTCAAGGCTGTGGTCTAAGAAAAATAATGAGGAGCCTAAACGTTCCTAAACATTAAATCCTGGGAGTCCAAGCACCTAGTATAAGCTTATATGAAAAGAGTAAGTTTGTCCAGTTGCCCAAAGGCAAAAGTTAGTTTCCTGTGGCACCCGGGCGCTTCTAGAGCACAGCCCTGAAATTACAATTTAAAAGGCAAACTGGATAACGCACGTACATGTACATGTAAGAACAACTGTGCTTATTTGATGGTAACAATAAATAAGCAGACATGATATCACTGTAGTCTTGTCACTAACTTGTGACCTGATGACATGCAATCCAAGACTACTGAAAGCCACTGTTTTTCAAGGGAGTGATGCACCTACATGTATATTGTCTATATATAGGGAGATAAGAACAAACATATATGCATGTATATGCACATATACATGGATGGGGGGCATGTCACTTGATAAAGTTCTTACAAGGGGAACAAACCATTCTAGTAGAAATGTACCGTACAGTATGACTTGGGATTGAAAGCAATCAACTGCATGTACGGTGCATACTTTATTACTTGCAATAAAAATTCCAAACGTTGACATTTTGGACATCATATTTCAGACAATTAATTTTCAGATACTTTTTATATCTCACTTTGGATAAATTTCGAACAAAAATTTTGGACACTTCACTGAAACATAGCTAATGTAAAATTTACCGCCACAAAACACGTTTTAGACTAAAACAGCATCTGTGAAAATGATAGTTTTACTGCACCCTCAAGGTTTTACAGATACACTGACTGGAAAATAAGGAAAATTCTATCACTTGAACCATTACGTATCTCAAGCTGTCTCAACTAGGGTTCACCACGGCTCGACACTAAGTTTTCAACTTAGTAGCCTAGTGGCTAGTGACAAATTCGATGTTACTAGCCAAAATTTCTTTTCACTGGCCAAGCATTGATGCTGGCTTGGTCCAATAACAGCAGAATTACTAGCAAGACTTCAAAGCACAACGTAAGCGACTCACTTTCATACAGATCACAAAGAAAAATCTAGCGACTTTCCCGAAAAGACTCCCAGGACTCTGTTTTTCTTTGAGACTTCCTTGGAAAAATATTAAGACCCCGAGACATTATTGTAAAAACTGTTGAGACTTCTTCACAGACAGGCGCTGTACAAATGTTTCAAAAGCAAACCAACTATCTGAACAATACTGCAAACCATCATTGGCGAAATTTGACTGCCAAAAATCGCTGATTTAAATGTTGAAGAAATAAATCTTTCTCATCTAATTTTTTCTGTGGTGGTAAGTTTTGTCACTATGCATACAATGACAAATCACCCATGTGTCGTTATGCTAAATGAAATGTTATCCCTTTACAGTTCCACAAGATTTTGCTCATGATCTTGTCAGGAAGCTCATGATTTGTACTACTAATTTTGTAACAAAAAAGAATATCAATGTGTGCTTTCAGAAAAAGCTGTCTTGTTTATCAAATATTTCTAAGTTTCAACATAATAACATGTTCAGTTACGCGATACATACAATGTACCACACAGCAAAAAGTATACAAACTTAAATTTGCACATGTGCTGGACAGCACATGCCTGGTAACATGATACATCCACAATGAAGTTCTCACCTTGTTTCTGAGAAAAGTGTTTGTGTTTGTCTTCCCTGAGGTACACAGAAACCAGTTCAGCCAATTTCATTTTGTTTACTAGCCAAAGTGGCTAGTGGAAATCCAAAACCTACTAGCCAAAACTAAATTTCTACCAGTCTGTGGCTAGTTGGCTACCATTAGTGTCAAGCCCTGGTTCGCTCAATAAAGGAGACTAGTGGCTTTGGAGCTACATTGTATTTAAAAGTTTTATACTTTACTGAAAATATTTTGGACACCTAAAATCTCGGACACTTAAAAATTTCACATAGTTTTATTTTCGGACACTTTTTTGTCTGAAATTAAAATCACTCATAATTTTTTGCAAGTAAGGCAGTCTGAACGTCCACTTCCACCCTTACTTCCCACTAAAAATACAAAATGTACCTGTCCCCCCACCCCCACTAATATTTATAACATGCCACAGAAAATACAGCCAATCAGAATACAGGAAGGCCACTGTATATTCCACGATATTACACCCAACTTTCCCATTGTGCGCTGTGCGTATGTTGCATTGTTTGTTTGGCCAATGTATTTTCTATGGCATGATATAAAATAGTTACTAACAGTATTTATTTTTTTTGTTGTTCTTTCATCACTTATATTTTCTTGGAATACACACAAGCCTTTACTTGCCAAAAGGCTTGCGTGTATACTGAGAAAATACAAGTGACTAGTAGGATATTCCATGGTTGTGGGGAAGCAGGAAATACAACAGTGACAGGAACTCAACTATATTTCACTTCAGTTCGACAGCATTACAAACATGGCGGTAATGTTGCGCGAGTTTTTGAGTGGGAACGAAAAACATGTTTAGTACTTTCCCGAGTAGCAATGTAAGCAATGACACAACTAAAATACAGTAAACGACCGCTGACCGGAAATCACTCGAAATTAACAAAAAGCAGATTAAACGAATAGAAACGAAATAAACATTCAAAGTCACTGTTTGAACTATTTCAGAGTGGTATACCACTCGAAAGCGTTGCATAAATAGCATGTACAGTATGTACAGTACAGCTACATGTACACGCACTCACCAGATACATCAGGAATCCAACTCCTGCTATCTCCAGGATCAGCGCCAGGGTAAACGCCAGAAATTGTATCCAAGAGTACTGATCTCGACGACAAGGTCCCTTTTTATACACTTGCCAAAGTACCGGAAAAACAAACACTCCATTCATCATGATAATGCGTAAATCAGGTGGGATATCTGTCTGCACCAAGATAACAACTGTGAAGAAACACAGGCCAAAGACTTCTAGAAGGCCAGAAACTAAACCCTGGAATATAATGGAAGGAAATAAATATATTTTTACCCCATCTTCATCCCCAAAGGGACCATGATCATTTTGGTCAGCATCAATAACAAAACAAAATAATAATTAAATGAATTAGAAAGCAAGCCACAACCTATGGCTTGTTCTGATTTTATTATGAGAAGCATTGTGTACATAATTTCCATTGTCATCCAACTGCATCTGAGCAGAATGAACTCTGCTAATTGCACAGAACAACTGGAAGTCCTAAATTCCTTGGAACTTTGCAAAATGTCAAAACCTGCAAATTCTGAGAGTTGAAATAGCATCTTTTTATTGCATTTGACACTGCACTTAAATTAACAAGCCTAAAATTTCATTGCAACATCAGCTTGTATTTGAAGAAATGTTGTTCTTTCATTGTCTATATCATTCAAGTAGGGCTAGTACAGTGTAGTACTGAAACCTGGAACAGTGGAACGCCAGAACACCAGAACACCAGAACATTAGACTACTTAAAACTGGAATGCTGGAATACTAAAACCAGGAATACTGAAACCCGGAACACAAAATTACTAAAACCAGCAACACATAAGAAACCCTAACGCTGGATTACTTAACCCAGAACTTAGATAGAAGCTTGTACTTCCACGAATACTAAAACACATGCTTCAAGCAAAAGAAATTGTGCACAATTAGGTGATACCACCAAAATGTAATTATGTTAATGTGTTTACTGCAGTCAGGTGTTCGTTAATCCTGGGAGAGGGGAGGAGGGAAACCAAAAGGAAAAGGTCAGGGTGTTCATTGGAAACTTTGAATTAACCCCCAAGGGAGACCAATCTGGGCATGGCTTGAGCTTTATTTGACTCCTAAATTAAAAGATACCACTTAAAACGAAACTGAACTCAATTACCAGCCGCTGTTCCAAAATGGAGCCTGTTACAATATGGACACAATAGATTGTTTATTGACATTGATATGATTCACATGACATTTGATCATAGTAAGATTGGCATCACTTATATATTCAATACTCTCGATAGCTCACTGAACGTGTAAGATCACGAAAGTAAGAGACCTGATTAAAAGCACTTTCGATTGACTCCTGAAGAGCCATTTGTACGTCTCCTAATAATAGTGAACCCAAACCAAATGTGTTACATGGTGGCAGCGGGTGGTAGGATTTCATTCTGAAAATGGTAACAAGTTCTTCAACGGCTGCAACCTCAACGACAACTACAGCAACAGCTGGGACTGGGACAGCACCCATCACGCAC
>Ga0126339_10003435_pt1 | contig 11533 bp, 7 predicted proteins | sample OrbTmetagenome_2_FD_92532 | JGI IMG/M metagenome (GOLD analysis project Ga0126339, IMG submission 92532) | Coral microbial communities from Petempiche,Puerto Morelos, Mexico - Orbicella T R C metagenome | ecosystem: Host-associated > Invertebrates > Cnidaria > Coral | place: Petempiche,Puerto...
ATCTCATGGGAATGAAGATCGAGGAAGGTCAATTAACGCTGCCACCAGTTTCCGAGCGACCAGACGGGTTTGACCTGTTTTATCAGCGGCGAAGTCGAAGAAGGATTTACGAGTATGAAATGGATGACGAAAAGTTTACCTTGCTTATTTCCAAATATCAAGAGAAAACAGTGGATGCCGCCGAAACTGAAGCGAGCGGTTTTGACGAAATAAATACAGAGGTATTGTTTTAATCCCCAAAATTTACTCTGCAACTTGCATCTTCTTATAAATGAAGGAAACGTTTCCGCATTTTGTGAAACTTGTTTGCGAGATTTCCGAGAACTCTAGGTAGCCTGCGTATGTACGCTTGATTTGAACAAAACCTAAACACAAGAAGCCCACCGCTCGCTCCACTCAGTCAGTCTGGTCACTTGGCTAGAGTCAGTTGGTCAATTGGTTGGTCAGTGAATCAGCCAGTCGGTCCATCCGTCTGTCCCTCCGTCCGTCCGTCAGATAGGGAGTCAGCCAGCGAGCCGGCCAACCAATCAGTCAGTCAGGCAGTCAGTCCGGTCAATCAGTCAGTTAATCAGTCTGTGAGGCACGTCCGTCAAATAGGTGTTAATCTTTTTGTATTTTCTTGTTTGCCTGTCCAGACGGATATTCATCTTCACTGTAAAGAATGGGACCGAATGCTTGAGGAAGAAAACTGGGAACCAGAGCAGATTGTAGCCAAGTTACCTACTTTCTTGCAGTTCTTGCGATCAGTTCAGAGTAGTGTGGCACCATAAATTACTGCCCGTGACAGGGTATTGCAAGTACAGACTGAAATTTTTAAAATCAAAGAGTGGTTTTTCAATCACTATAGTAAATCAAATGTCTAGTGTAAATAGCCGCGCGAACACTGGAGACTGTATGTAGGTAATATATCAAACACGAAAGACCGTGTTTGACCACATTTCACTATTCACTATTCACTATTAATAGTAGATCAAATGTCTAGTGTAAATAGCCGTGCAAACACTGGAGACTGTATGTAGGTAATATATCAAACACGAAAGACCGTGTTTGACCACATTTCCAAACACCAAGAAGAGAGTTGAAAATACGACGCGCAGCGGAGTATTTTTGATGAACTTCGAACTTTATGAAATGAACCAAAAAAATGTTTAAAAAAATGTAGTTTAATTGACAAAAGTGAAGGCCTGAAGATATTCAAAAACAGATGCGAAGAGATTCAGTCCGACTTGCAACATGGCTGCCGTGTTAACTCGCTAGCAGTGAAATGTGACCTCATAAAATCTACCTTCTCTTTATGAGAACGTTGCCTTCTTTAAACTATTGCAGTCGTCATGGACTTGAGAATCACCCCGGGATGAAGTTATCTTGAACAAACCAGCAAATTTGACATCGCGCGATCCAACAGCTGTTCGGTCGTCAATTACACGGTGATGTAACCTTATGTAAACTAAAAACCTACAATCACGGACAAACGTCTTGGGACAAATTTGCACTTCTGGCGCTTTTGGGCACACGCCAGACGTGAATGCAACTTCACCTGCCTAGCCTCGTCCCCCCACCCCCCATACAATGTTGAAAACTACTACCTGCAATTTGTTCTGATTTTCGACATTGTATTATTTTGTTTTGCTTTCTTTTGCCGCGTAGACTGACATACATCTTCACTTCGAGGAATGGGACCAAGCGCTTGCTAAAGGAAATGACTGGGAACCAGAACAGATAGACGACCAACTACCTTCTTTTTTACAATTCCTAAGAGAAGTTGAGATATATGTAACTGGTGGCCAGTGACGGAGTGGTTTGACTTCAGAGTCACCTTGGAAAAAGTAAACGATTCTGGTTGTTGTAGTCAAATGACGTCATCATGCAAATCACTTACTGAGCCACTTGCTTTGTAAACTTCAATAAAACACAGGAAAACAAAGAGAGAGAAAATTTGTGGTGTGACTTTTTTTACTGTCAAAGTGACATTGGTGTTTTTTCTTGTCGCCCGAAGAGGAAGCCCAGTCGTGGCATTGAGCTCAGGTTGTGGCAGCAGTACTGCAAGAGTGCTTACAGCTTTGAGCGGAGATTGGTTTAACGACCGTGAATGTGTTTAGCTGTGGAATATCTTTAGGTAAAGGGCATTTCGAAAAGGAAGTGACTTAGAAAAACATTTGACTATGAAAAATTGCGACAGAACATTTCTTGAAAGCATTCTAACATTTAAAAAAACTAAAAAGCTGAGTTAAACATCGACGACGTTTTGACGTTACCGTAACGTCATTTTCAAGTCAAAAATGTCTAAAAACTAGGTTCTATAAATGCTAAGACAAACAATAATTGATGAAAATAATTGCAAAAATTACAAGTTAAACAAAAAGTTTCGCACGTATGGAGTCCGTTTGGACGTTCAAATTAGTTTTGAACTTCTTGATGTAAAGCACTGATTTCAAACACTGAACAATCAAATTTGCCTTGGCACTTTCTCAGAATCTTGAAATGGCTCTCATTCACTCATTTTTGTTTAACTCATTTTTGCTGCTTCATCTTCCGATTCACTGTTTTCGAATAAAAAGTTAAGAAAAGTATAGTAAGGCCCTTGCACGTTGAAATACCGTTTACTGGGTTACACAGAGAGACAGACGGACGGACGGAAGGGTGGATGGATGGATAGATGGATAGATCGCTTGTGCTACTACTATTGCCAGTGCACGGTTCACCATAATACTAGCTTACCCTAGTTTCAGTTGCTGCTTCGGTTTTAGATGGTGTGCCATTAACCATTCCGACGACTTGTATTTTCTCTGTTAAAACCAATATAACAAAAATTGACAGTAAATTAAACTACTGAAAAGGCGAAGTACAAATAACTGACAGGTCGAAAGAAAAGAACACTGACCTTAATCTTGGATCTGCGTCGCAACTTCATTCCTTCTTCTTCTTTATCTTTTTCTTCTTCGTTCTTTACCAACGGACTGACAGATTCCTTGAGCACAAAGCGCGCGAACTTGGCATGATTACCCTTGGAAATCATGCACCGCGGTCTCACATGACATGATTACCCGTGACCTTGAGAGTGTCCTTGACATGATTATTGTTTATATAATAATTAAATGAATGCGCGCGCTCTGATTGGTCAATCAGCTATGGTTTATTGTGCCAGTAAACTCATAGAAATTTCGCGTTTCTTCTGAATTATTATATAAAAGCAATAGACCACAAGTTTTATGGTTTAGAGGCATGATAAACCACTTGGGATGTTGGAAGAACACTCGAAGAATTCGTAAATCACTCTCCTGCGGCTCGTGATTTACGAAGTCTCCTGGTGTTCTTCCAACAACCCGCGTGGTTTGTCAGCCTATAAACCATTAAACCTTGTGGTCTAGATGACGTCACAGGCGCTGATTTCGAAAACTCACTGTGCGCTTTCGGCCAATCAAAAAAGAGATAGTGAGTTCAATGTATAATTAATCCCAGTAAGTGTCGTCTGACACTGAATTGACCAATAAAAGGAAGCCATATCCAAGTTTGGAAACCGAAAGCAAAGCAGGAAGTACCACACGTACATCTTCTGTCTTTATTAGCAACGGACGCGTTATTTGAGTTAATTTGGTTTTAAAATAGTGTTCTTCAATCATGGGGTGAGTTCATCTTTTCACCAAACCCGTCACCATGTAGCCTGCCCATCAACATAGCGGTGAAGAACGTTTGTTTTTTGTGTGAAGGCAGTTGCTTTGTGGGTTTGTGTCTGCTTGTCGATCGAGGATCAAAGAAGGTAAGCATTCGCAGAGTTTTCGTGAGTTTTACTCTCCAGCGTCTGCTTGAAGCTTCCAGATTAGTATTAAGATCTTAATCAATCATTTCAGATGTGTTTATACAATGGTAAGTTTAACTAGCCTGTGTAATGGCAATCTCAGTGCTTACTGGCAGCTCGTCTGATCGCTAGTGACAAACCCGGCGTGCCCAATCGATGAAATTCGATCATTGGAAGGCAATTGATATAATCAATATAATCGATAATAATCAATCGATTATTATTGATTGCCTCAATTAATCGATGAAAATCGATACTCGCAATTTAAATCCTCGTAATGGCATAATTGATTGTCATCAGTCTTAATTGGCGAAGTCTTGAAAGAGGATACTTTCAATTTTCAGAGAGCTTTTGCATTCAGTGCACGTGCGTGTCAGGCCGGCTATATAGTAATGGACGTGGTTTTGATAGAGGGATTGGTGGAAGGGTACCATGAGTGTGAGGTTATTGTAACAACAGGAGAAACATTTACCTTGGGAAAGAAAATTGGTAGCCATGGCAAGGCATTCTGCATGGTTTAAGTTCCAAAGGACTGCGCAGACAAGTTCAAAAAGAACTTGTCAAACCCCTGTGGCCACTTGAAGCAGCTATTGAATAATAAGAGTTTCTTATTAACTTCCTTTATTTTTTCAACTCTGAAGGATGAGCCAGATAAAAGTTGTCCCGAAAACTTCACTGAAGGTTTACCAGAACAAACGCTTTTGTACCTGGGTTTTGTACTCATAATTTGTGATGTGCAATGTTGTTGTTTCCTTAAGCACTGTTTGCGATCTGGCATTTCCGGCAGGGTGATATAGGCATGGAGGTGATTTAAACATGCCAGTGGAGCTTAATGCTAAAATGAAAATGAAAAACAACAGAAAGTGATGGGAATCAATGAAAATCGATTTTCATTGATTTGCTATATTGATTGATAAAGGGAAGCATGATGGATCAACTGGCTTGAAATTTAGAAGCATTTTGACTATAAGGAGTGCATTATTTTCCAGATATCACTTGTGTCCTTAGAGTTACATGTAGTTAACTTTATTTATTTCTTACAACTGGTGGTGATTTAAATTATAACACTGACAAGAATAATCTGTTGTTCGTGTTTTCAATTTTCACTTCCATGCTGTTGTGCGTGATGTGCCATTTTCTCTCATAAGTTTTATATTTTTGGATCAAAAACTGTATACAGCATATTGCTCGAACACAAGCTTATTTTAGGTCATTGTTTTTTTATTACAAATACAAGAATTGGAGAAGGTTTCATAGTCATAGGTTTTTCTGATGCTGAGATTTTCAACAAAATGTATTTGCCTCTTGTCACTTAAGCAATTTGTATACCCGAAGAGTACTGCAGGTCTGACACTACAAGTCAGGTAATGTTTGATTTAGACAAAATAAACAAAATAAATAACATCCAATTGTTGGCGTGTTGAGTAATAATTAAGAAAATATAACTTAGTATACCCTTTTTCGATTGAAAACTGGAAAAGGTTCGGAAAATGTTGGAGTACTTGGAGGATAATTTATAGCACCGTCCAAAATGCTAAAAAGCCACCAAGGTAAATTGTTATTGTAAAGCACCTAAGTAATTATTCTTTATCGTTTATTTACACACGACCCCACAAGCTGCAAGCTTAATTACTTATCGTGTTTAAATAAAGGTTACTTACTTACTTTCTTACCTAACAGCCACTGGTGCGCCCTTCTTGATTCCATGTTGTGTAAAGTCAGAGGAGCTTTACTTTTTCAATGTAATTACAAAAAATGTTCTAACAGTTTGGTAAGAACTTAATTCCAAAGATTGCATCAGTGCAAAAGAAATCCGACCTGAGATTTTATAGAACAACTGCTTCATTAAGATACATGTAAATGGAAAGTCTGATTGCTAGTGTCACACCTGGTGTGCCCAATCAATGAAAATCAATCATTGGAAGGCAACCGATATAATCAATATAATTGATAATAATCAATCAATTATTATTGATTGCCTCAATTAATCGATGAAAATCGATACTCACAATTAAATCCTCATAATTGCTATCAAATATATCGATTGTCATCAGTCTTAATTGGCAATATATTGATTATATCGATTGCCTTCCAGTGATCGAATTTCACTGATTGGGCACGCTAGGCGTGACACTAGCAATTAGACTTTCCATTTATCGTAATGAAGCGGTAGCAGTTATGAGGATTTAAATTGTGAGTATCAATTTTCATTGATTAATCAAGGCAATCAATAATAATTGATTGATTATTATCGATTATATTGATTTCCTTCTAATGATCGAATTTCATTTATCTTAATGAAGGGGTAGTAATTATGAGAATTTGAATTTGAAAGTCTATTTATTATAAAACGTAGGTTAATAGAGGCATTTTAAAAGTGTGTAACCTACTTGACACCCAGGGTCAATTCCTTCCTTTTGAAAACTTTAAATGCAAATTTGGTGCTTGCTGTACTTTTCTCAATTACACTGGTGTTATTGTGGCAATTCCTAAACTTTGGAGGAGCATTAACTCCTAGGTAATAGCCCAATGGGTGGTGAACCCTTCAAGTCTCTTGCCAACAGCGATACCATCCTCTCCACTAAAACAGCTTGTTTGGTACTTGCAGAACAGTCCTTTTCACCTCCCATTGTTGAAATAAATTGAAGTACACAAGTGTGAAATGTCAAGGATGCCTATGAACCTCGTTTTAAAGTCACAGTCAAAAGCAAATTGAGAAGCTTTCAGTTTAAAATTATACATAACATCATACACTGTACCAACCAATCTCTCTCTCTATAAAATGAACATAAAAGAAACACCGCAATGTGAGCACTGCCTCTTCCAAAATGAAACATCCTTTCATATGTTTCTTGAATGCCCTGTAGTTGAACCCTTTTGGAAAGACATAATAACACGGTGGAATACCAAGCATTCTGACAATATTAATCCCAATTACTCTGAAATCCTTTACAGCTACCAACCTGAAACTAAGAGCTTTTATGCGTTAATCATTATCTTCCTATTCCTAAATATCATATATTTCTCGCAAGATCTCCAAACTTAAAGGTCAAGATTTCTTACCTTACTGGAAAATTAAAAATCAAATGTGAAAAACAAATATTAATGGCCATTGAAAACTCAGAAAACTGCAGAATATACGAAGCTAAGTGGACCACACTCTGCATTTGCAATGCGTGAAGTATTTTTCCTTTTCTACCTTTGTATATATTGCCAACCCCATTTCCCATGTTCCAATAATGAAAGCCAAGGTGTCATTAATTTCTTAATTTTTTTGGAGGTTTTGTTCTTTTTCTATATTTTTTTCTGTGTAGTGTATCCTAAAAGCTTTAGCGACATAATGTAATAATTTCTGAACTACTATTTTTTAGTATTAACGTTAGTAGTGTGCTTGTAAATTATTTTTGGTCTGCCCTTTAAAAAGGGGAAAAAATTGTAAGCAGCATAAAAAAAATGGTTGTTAAGTGAAGCTTGTTCTTTACCGTTATGTACACTCAAAAGAATTATAGCATCCTTCTTTGATATTGGACATCCCTATTATGGTCAAGTGAAATCTTTCAAAGCAAGGTATACATATCTGCTGACCAGTATCTGGTGATCATATGGATGGCTCAAGTTTAAAACTCATTGACTTTACATGTTTTGAAGTTGACCGCTGACTAAGTGCTGGTTTTCGATTGGATTGTGGGCTAATGTCAGGTTGACTCGATGTAATCAGAGCTAGGTTGTTCGGAAGCTGGTTAACATTCACCCAGGGTTAAAAATTAACCGAAGGATACATTTTTCTTGTATACAAATGTTTTCACTGCTTTTCTTATGTGTAATTTGAGATAATTCAAACTCATAACAGAAGGTCAGACAATAGAAACAGGAAACTTCACCGCAAAGTTACATGTACAAAACTCAAATCAAAATTTTGGCTCACCCTGGGTTGGCTTAATTGGGCTTTTTAGCTCCAGAGCAGGTTGTTTTCACAACCTGGTCCGGAGCTCCTCTTATAGGCTTGGCTAAATCTATATATTACCAGAGAAGCAAAGCTTTGGGGGCAAATACATGTATACTAGTGTAAGAACATCAGATTTTCAAGGGGCAACTGTCAGAACGATAGTTCCAAGACATAAGCACTCTTTTGTCTTTATAAATTTGAAGAAAAATGTAAAAACTAACTGTTACAGCTTTGATCCATTAACCTAATAAATACACAAAATCGAGTCACTGACTATCTTGTCAATAGTGTTATTTTTAAAATTCTGTTAATTTGCATTTCCTGCATCCTTGCAGTGTCATAATATACATGTACTTTCTATTGCTTTTTGAGAGTCTGGATCATTACCCCCCAACTATACTTTTTTCAATAGATTAGAAACTGTGTTAAGCGTCACTGTTGTAACAATTTTAGGTAAAAACAACTTGATTGAATTTTCTTTTGTGTGGATAATATTGAATACTTGATTCGTTGCTGTCCCTCATACAGTCATGTAAAGTGTTTTCAATCCAGTGTTTTTTTCATTAGTAGAAAGCTACCACTGATGTCCGTACAGCAGTCATGAAATGCATGGACTTTTCATTTTCAGCACCAAAAAAAACGATTTTGAAGTGCTTGTCACTATCATTACTCAGTACCCAGTTTTTAAGGGGTATAACTTTTAATGTCTAGTTTCAGAAAATATATGTCTATACTGTTCCAGCTCTCCTCTCCCTGGGAATAATCAGTGGAAATTTTGAGGGGGAGGAGGTTCCAGAGGCACACTTTCCAAAGGAGACAACTGGGTTTTCATGCATAGCTTGGTTTCTGTTGGGAGGCGCTGTGAGTGGCTTCATGGTTAGTGCAGTCTCGTCTCTGGATCGACATTGTGTTGTGTTCTTGGGCAAGGCACTTTACTCTCACAATGCCTCTCTCCACCCAGGTGTATAAATGGGTACCAGCGAACTTAATGCTGGGGGTAACCCTGCAATGGACTAGCTTCCCATCCAGGGGGGAGTAGAAATACTCCTAGTCGCTTCATGTCACGGAAACCGGGATAAGCTCCGGCCTGGTGGGCCACTTGGCTTGTATGCGGACTTTACCTTTTTACCCTTGGTTTCTGGAAAGTTTCCTTAGTTTGTAAACAAAAGCAAGATATTCATGCACTACATTGTCAGAACTCATTCAAAATGATACAGCTCTTCACTAATCTGATAAAGTCACCAGTTGTCTGTAATGAATTTGCATGACTGTATTCAGTAATATACATGTATTACTTCCAGCACTTTTATGATATGTGTGAAACATAGTTGTAAACATGCAAGGCATACAGTGGAGCCCCCTTGTTTAATTGTTCTTCGGTTGTTGATCTTATGTTTTTTAAAGGTTCATTCAGTAAGTCAGTTCAAGTAGTAATTAATGTCTGGTTTCAGTTTGTCAAAGGGTGTTTGTAACAGCACTTGGTGAGTTTTTATTTTAGCCATTCAAGATTCTTTAGTTATTAAAAAATGTCCTCTTTACTGGGGAAGTAAAAAGTAAAGAATTATTTTAAAATTTGTTTCAAGGCTAACATGCATGTACATGTGTAATCATTGTCTAACAGTGCGTCGAAAATGGTGAGAGAACCAATTAGATTTCCAGATTTGTAATAAACCATGATGAGTGTCCACTGAACTTATAGTTAACATTTCATTTTCTGGTTTCACAGTTATGAAATTAACTCTTAGACTAATTATTTCTGTTTTTCTTTTTAGCATCAATTTTTAAAATTAAAGGCTTCTTGTGATGTCAAGGTTATCAAAGGTAACTTTAATATAATAATGTTAAATCTTACTTTTACTGTGTTCTGAATTTTACTGTATTCTACATGATGACTTTGTTGTGCAGACTTTAAATCATCAAGTTATCATAATGTATCTTAAATATGGGCACATGACTTTATTATTAATAATGAAAAACACAGCTATGTGACTGTTGGATCTGTTTTAGTTTGAGTTTTAAGTTGTGCAGTGAAAAATATACAAGTTTCCTTGTGAGTCACCAATACTAAAGACAATGATCTGCAGACACAGACTGTACATACATATACATGTCACATATTGATGGCTGGTGACCGTCAAAACCTGCAAGAAAACTTGATGAATTGTTTAAAGACCCAGTTTTGGCTAGACTTGCCACAAGTTGACCTTCGCTTATTCATCTCCCTAAAGTTAAGTGGGAGGGCATTCTTTGAGCAACAAAGTTACAAGCATGAGCGACATAAATCATGATAGGTTGACTTGTTTTCTTTGTGGGGATGTGAATCAGTGCATAAATGTTTGGCGAGAAAAACATGATTGACACCTCATCAGTATCATCCTGAAAGCAGATCTAATTCCTACAAAAACTTGTGCACTGTCCCCTAACTCACATAAAATTATTTGTGTGCAGTGCATGGATGTTAAGTCAGCAATAATGGCATACGGTGAAAGTTGTTCCATTGAGTAACACCTCCCGAAAAGGTGCCACCATTTAAACCGGTCAAGAATTATTTGTCATAGTCCAGATTGACCAGAGAGCTGCAGAAGTTGTAAGCTTAATATGTACATCTTGTGCCAACAAGAATTCAAATTAATTAACAAAGACAGGGTTAGTCAGGGAGACCTTTAATTCAGCAAAGCTCTCTTGATTTAATAACATGTACATGTAGAAAAAGGGGTCATAAATTCAGGCCAGGCTTTGAACTCACTGTTGCAGCTGCGCCTTTTATGTTTAGGAGTGTGCCTTTTGCAGTGTAGCCTCTCTGTCACAGGGAGGCCCAGAAGAGCAAGCTCCTGCTTCAGCCTCCAACAGAACCTTGAATGTTACCTTGTTAAGTAGTGAATGGAAGTCAACAAAGGGAGGCTTGTCAACCGTCAACAGAGAACTTGCAATACAGTTGGCTAAACACCCTAATGTGGAAGTTAGCGTTTATATCCCGAAATGCAGGGAAGAAGACAGAAAGATTGCAGCTAGTCACAATGTACAGCTCATGGAAGCAGAAGAACTGCCAGGGTATGAGGCAGTTGATTGGTTGGCTTCTGTTCCAGAGAGCCATGCCATGGACTGTATTATAGGACATGGGGTACGTCTTGGTCGACAAGTACAACTCATAAAAAGGCAAAAGCATCATTGTAAGTGGATTCAGATTGTCCACACTGCTCCTGAAGAACTTGGAATGTACAAAACTTATGCAGATGCCACTTCCAAAGGTGAGAAGAAGCATCAAACAGAGGTAAGACTCTGTGAGATGGCTGATCAGGTTGTAGCAGTTGGACCCAAACTGGCAGATGCTTATTCCCGTTCTCTTCGTCCTTGTCAAAAAGATCAAAAAGTTCTCACTCTCACACCAGGAATTTTCACTGAATTTTCTGAAGTAAAGCAAGCCACAGATGAAGGAAACAATTTTGTTGTGTTAGTGTTTGGGCGTGGCGATAGTGAAGATTTTGAGCTCAAGGGATATGACATTGCTGCTAAAGCAATCGCTGAATTGAACGATATGTCCTGCCATCTCATGTTTGTTGGTGCACTGAGTAACAAGGAGGAGGAAGTTAAAGAAAAATTACTTGGTTATGGTTTATCTCCTGCTCAGTTAACCGTTCGTTGCTTTGATGAAAGCAGAGAAAGACTGGCCAAGATATTGTGTGAAGTGGATCTTGCCATAATGCCATCAAGAAAGTAAGTTAGTGACATGCTGAGAAGGAGAAATTACAAATTAAGCTCAACTATTATTAAGAGATGGCATTAGTTTTTCC
>Ga0126339_10003437_pt1 | contig 11529 bp, 2 predicted proteins | sample OrbTmetagenome_2_FD_92532 | JGI IMG/M metagenome (GOLD analysis project Ga0126339, IMG submission 92532) | Coral microbial communities from Petempiche,Puerto Morelos, Mexico - Orbicella T R C metagenome | ecosystem: Host-associated > Invertebrates > Cnidaria > Coral | place: Petempiche,Puerto...
CTGCTCTGTTGCACTGTCTTGTACACGCCACAATGCCACTAACACTGAGCGTGCACCAGATCCTAAAAATGCTCGAGCGATTCCAACAACTCCCTCTGCCTTAATCTGTCCACGAGCACTGTGGCAACAGCTCAGTACCACCAGTTTAGCACGCAGTCGAACTTTTGAAATGTCAGACATTGTCAATAAGTAGTCTTCTTCTTTTGGAATTTTGTTACGAGTTCCGACATTCGGTGCTAGCACAATTTCTCCTTCTTCTTCAAAACCATGTGCAGCGAAATGTATCAGACCCACTGAGTGTATGGCTTGAAGTACTGCTTGTTTAGTTGCTTGCTTTCCAAGCAACGGCTCAACACCCAGCTTACTTCCCACCATAATTGCTTCCTTTTCTGCATGAGGTAGTCGCAAAATGTTCTGAAGACGTCTCTTGTAACGCACTTTGCCTACATCTGGATTTCCTACTATCAGTGCACCAGTCTGACTGTGATAGTCTGCCGGGCTGTCTTGGATGAGCTTTAGAGTCGTCAGAGAAGGAACGATCCGGATCCTGAAAGTCTCCGATAAACACTTTCCAGTGTCATCAGGTAACGCAGCAAACGGAATGTTGTACAAAGAACGTTCAGGTACGATTATGATTTCAGGGCCATCTATTAAGTCAACTACAGGGGCGATGATCAATTTGTAACACAGAGAAAGAGTCGATTTGACCTCATCATTTTCTCTATCATTCTCAGTTCCAGTGCGTGAGATTACACGGCAATAGTTGTCATCAGGCTTGGGTTCTGTTTGAATGTTCTTCGACGGTTCGTCTTCCCCGGGTGAAATGCCAAAACCTCTAAAGCTTTCCATAGCAAAGAACTCCTCCAAATCTTCGTCATCCTTCAGCAATCCTTGGCCAACAAGAATTTCTCTTCCATTTATCTTTCGGAAATGCACGACTCTGCCTGCTTTGAGAATCCACAGGAAAATATCTTCACAAAAATAGAAGAAATATAGGCAAGTGCAGTTTCGTTCCCTGTCCATGACGCTTTCAATGGTAACCCTTGACTGATGGTTAGCTAGTATTTGATTCTCATCGAAATACCCGGCTGACATTAAATCTGCCAGTGCTCTTGCCCGCCATAGCTCAGAAACGTACAGAGCCTCTTCAAACTTTCCAGTACAACAAAGTAATGCACTGAGTTTATGGTATAGATAAATATTTTCGTGAAAGAAAGAGATCTTAAATTGATCGTTTTCGCCAAGAAAGCCTCGTAATTGTTCACATTTTTCAATGCTCAAAGCTAAATACGACAACGTTTCCTGAATGTTTCCTGCCGAAAACTTAAGATGCGCAAGATTGTCAAGGAAATGAAACTGCCCGGCAATGTCTCCAATCTCTTCGCTTATTGCAAGTCCTCTCTTATGATATTTTTCTGCCTCGGCATTATCACCACGAAAATGAAAAATAACTCCGAGATTTCCGTAATTTCTGGCCTGTCTCGCTCTATCACCAATTTCTTCACTGATCACAAGGGCTTTTTCTTGATATTCTCTTGCTTTCTCGTAATCACCAAGTGTCCGAAATACAATTCCAAGGTTTCCGTAAACAGCCGCTTCCAGTTTTCTCTCACCAGTTTCTTTATTGATGACAAGAGCATTCTCGTAATGTTCCGTCGCATCCTGATATTTCCCAAGTAATCGAAACACAGTTCCAAGGTTTACGTGAAGGATGGCTTCTCCATTTTTGTAACCAAATTGTTTTTGGACGGCAATTGCCTTCTCGTAATAGTCCTTTCCTTTCTGATGTTCTCCAACTGACACAAATACAGTTCCAAGCTTTCCGTAGGTTGCTTGTTCTCCTTCTCTATCACCAATTTCTTTTTGGATGGCAAGGGCCTTCTCGAAATATTGCTTCGCCTTGTAATATTCTCCAACTGAAAAAAAGACACCTCCGAGGTTTGCGTATAGAGTGCCTTCCTCTCCCTTATTACCAATTTCTTTAATGATGGAAAGAGCTACTTCATGATATTCTTTGGCTTTCTGATATTCTCCAACTGAATGAAACACAAGTCCAAGGTTTCCGTTAGAGGCGGCTTCTCCTTCTCTGTCACCAATTTCTCTGCTGATGGAGATTGCTTGCTGGTGATATTCCTTCGACTTCTGATTTTCTCCAACTGATTGAAACAGACTTCCAAGGTTTCTGCAACAGATGGCTTCTTCTGCTCTGTCACCAATTTCTTTACTAATGGCAAAAGCCTTTTCCTGATATTCTTTGGCTTTCTGATATTCTCCAACTGATTGAAACACAAGTCCAAGGTTTCTGTATTGAGCTCCTTCTCCTTTCCTATAACCAATTTCTTTACTGATGGCAAGTGCTTTCTCGTGATATTCTTTTCCCTTTTGAAATTCTCCAGCTGATTTACATACAGTTCCAAGTTTTCCGTAATATGTGGCTTCTCCTTTTTTATTACCAATTTCAGTGCTAAGGGAAATTGCTAACTCGTAGCATTCTTTTGCATTTTGATATTCTGCGATTGATTGAAACACATCTCCAAGGATTGAGTAGAGGACGGCTTCTGCTTTTCTATCACCAATTTCTTTACTGATCGCAATTGCTTTTTTGTAGCGTTCTTTCGCCTGCTGATATTCTCCAACTGATTGAAGAAAACTTCCCAGGATTCCATGAGAGATGCATTCTACATCTCTTGCACCAATTTCTTTACAGATGGCAAGTGCTTTTTCGAGATATTCTTTCGCCTTCTTATATTCTCTAACTGAATCAAACATAACGGTTGCAAGACCGTGGTAAGAGAAGGCTTCTCCTCTTTTATCACCAATTTCTTTACTGATGGAAAGTGCTTCTTCGAAATGTTCTTTCGCCTTCTGATGTTCGCTAACTGATCGAAGTACAGTTCCAAGTTTTCTGTAGAAGGAGGACTGAGCATTTCTGTCACCAATTTGCTTTGTCAAGGCAAGTCCTTTTTCGTAAGGTTGTTTCGCCTTGTCATATTCGCCCACTTCCTCATATATCTTTCCAAGGTCTGCATAACACGAAGATTCTCCATTTTTGTCTCCAATTTCTGTATTGATCAATAGCGCTTTCTCTAAGAGTTCTTTTGCTTCAACGTATTTACTTTGATGGATATACAAAGCAGCTAGAAACATGCTCATCTTACATTTCTCAGCCATTTCGCCACATTCCTGCTGAATGTGTGAATATTTTATGGTGTATTGTATCCCATTGGTGACAAAATAAGCCCGAACCAATGTCAAATACATCATCTTGCTCAGTTCCTTATATAATTCGTTTTGTTTTATGAGTTCGGGTTTGCTGACGAGGGATAAACCTTCCTGGCATAACTTTATGGCTTTATGGGCTCGACAGGTGTTGATAAGGAAATTTGCAACCATCATAGCAATTAAAGCTGCTGTTAAGGTATGCGTTTCGAACATTTCTGTGAGAATATAAAGAAAATGAAAGATAAATTGATATCTGATAATTGATGCAATCTGATATCCTATAACCGCCAGTGGAATAATTGGTTGATTAATAACGCCCCCAAAATATAGAAAACTGAAATATAATAAAATTAGTAGTAGTCAAAGATTATGAGAGTGCGTTCGACGCCGTCACTTTAATTGATATATTTATACCTTAAATGATTTCACTAGCTGACTTTCAACCTCTGTCTATTGCTAAAATCAACGTTTTTCATCGGCAAGCGAGGTTTTACCGACAGATATATTATAGTGTCAAAGTCCATTCAATTTTAAGAGGTCCCCTGTACAAACTACGATTTGTTGATACGTTGCGTGACAGCGCCAGTTTCCGTAGACTCACAAGTTTAATAACACCAAAATATTTCCATTTATAGCCTTCAAATTTCGTGCTAAATATTCTCACATTAACTGGTAATGTTTAAGCCTAAAAGCTAATTTGTAAAAGGATATTTTACATACATTATTCTAAGCTGGAAGTACAAACATAAGCAAACATTTGCAATCGTGTGCTCGTTTATCGCCATCGCAAACAAACTCCGTGCGACTGTTCGAGTATTTCCCCTGATGAATACACAGAATGCAAATATGGCGGACCACTCGGTCAGCGTCCGGGACGAGTCACATGAAAGCGAGGCTAGTCAGGCTTTGATGTTTCGTTTTGACAATGCTTCCCCAGAGACGTCTTGCTTCGTCGTCGATCTGGTCTGTTTTATTTAGCTGTGGCTACGAGCTGCTGTGTTTCTGAACGCCACGAGAAGGCATATAAATTTTCCACCGTCCGCCTCTTAAGCTTAGGGAAAATAGTGGATCAATGCAATTCGTTGAGACGAAGGAAAGGAGTTCGTTCACGATTGCCGCAGGAAATAAAGTTTGTTCGCTTCATTTCACATTAGAAGATCTTAGAAAAATCGTTTAAATGACGAGCTTATGTGGTGTCTGGTGGTATTCCAACACGATTTACATGGCCAGTACCTTTCCCAAAGTAAAGAAAAGCTCCTCTTGAAAAACATCCTTCGTCCCAAAGGAAGAAGTTGACTTCGCGTCCACTCGCACGGAATCACACGAAACAAATACTACGATGTAATAACCAAGTGAATGAACTTCAACTGCCCCCATCGTATCCAGTAAATGCTTTGAGCCAAATGAGAACGACTTGGAGCTAAATGCGGTCGTTTACACATTTTCTTTGATCTTCCAGCCTGAACGAACAAACTTTAACAGTTCCTTTGGCGATCGTGAACTACTTACCTTCGTCTGTTTTCCCTGGGGGACGACCGCGGAAACGAAAAAAAAAAAACACTTTCTCTGCTGTGGAAGATTTCAATTCTTTCTGGTGGCATTCAGGAACACAACAACTTATAGGGAGGGCGAAACAAAAACACACCAGATCGACGACGAAGCAAGACTTTTCTGGGGAAGCATTGTCAAAACAAAACATCAAAGCCTGACTAGCCACGCTTACATGAGACTCGTCCCGGGCGCCAACCGAGCGGTCCGCCATATTTGCATCCGGTGTATATAGTAGACAGTATTTACATAATTTGCCGTTCCTTGGTTCAGGCTCCCTCTTGGCTTATGGATCTTGGCTTCAGAGTACTTTTCCGCGATTCTAAACAATATTCAACCGACTGAGACTATATATCTATATATCTCTGTCGCGACTGGACCTAATCAACAAATGCAATCAAAATGTATAGCTGTTCCCACGGCGATTCAAAGTCGTGTTCGTTAAGATATAAAATAAACAAGGAAACTTCCCTCAGATTTCGATAAATGCTGCCGTCGAAGCGTTTAAATTTACCAAAATCCAACGCTGAGTAAACAAAATAGCGAAGCCTGCGGCGACTGAATGAAAAGAAGTCATAGAAAGATCCAGCGCAAAGACAAGCTCACATGTTCGCCACATGTCTTGTCACATGTCTTAGTTACGGTACCAGTTTACTGGCCCTGACATGCCCCTGTAAAAATCAAGCGGGGTGGCCATTTTGGTGCACAGCGCAACCAACTCAAGAAAGCCACAGGTAAAATTTAGGCTTGCGTTCTCCGAACGCAAATATCATATTTATAGAGCATGGTATAATTTGCCATATACTATCGGATAGCTAAGCGAATGAAATCTCTGGAATTCAATCATCCAATGATCCAGTTTTTAATAAGTAGACTTTAACCGTGATGACCCAAGAGGAATGAGGCGGGACCAGCGCATGGACTGATAGGACAGCTAATAGGACTGAGTGGAGTCCAATTCGGTCTGTAATCATACGAGTGATTAACAAAATCGGACAACTGCGAAGCGGGAGTCTGATTTGTTAATCACGAGTATGATTACAGACTGAATTGGACGACACGATGTCCTGTTACCAATTAATCATAACAATTACAATTTCCCACAAAAGCAAAAGTTTCATTTGAAAAAGAGCTTTTAACAGTCATTTTTAAATATTATAATTATCAAATATGGAGAACAGCTTGCAAAATGGCAGTCAATTCTCTTTCAAAACAGTCACCAGAGACTAAACCTCCACAATTTTACAAATTCAGTCTCTTGAATTGGTTACTATAGGGATTGTAATCAATGCTGTGACTGGTGGATTTAGTGGAGAGGACTTAAAATGATTGGCTCATGTGACTGTCCGTTTACAGGTGTCCGATTACAGCCAACTGTTCAATTACACTGTCCGATTACAACTTTGCAGATTGATTAGAGCAAAATACAGCAGTTTATGCACCAATAACATTTGAGAAGATTGTAATTATTATGATTAATATTCTGAGATTACAAGGATCAGTAATTGTTCATAGTTATTTAACGTGAAACGATTATTGAATATTTTCTCGCTAGTCCATTGACGCAGAATTGTTGAAGATTAAAACTTTAACAATCTGTAGTTGCCTTTCTCCACTCTCGTATTCCGTAGTTCGTTTGAATCATTCAAATCAGAATAAAAGCTCATTTTCAAACATCTAATACTGTAAACAACAACATCACCACGCCATCTTGTGAAGGCCTGCTCATTCATACTTATCTTTGATAAACTGCGCTCTAAGTCCGTGACGCACTGTCACGGCATACGTGACCTGGGTGACACTTCCCCCTGTTGACCAGATATAACCTGGCTGCCTAGACTAAGCCTGTCAAAATATTTCCCTCCATCGTTTGAAAGAAATGCAAACAGCAATAATAATGAGTTCTGAGTTCAAAGTCAGTTAAGGTTCCTTAGTCCAAATTGTCCAGCCATGTTTTCCATCTCCGGTTTGCTTCCACTGCTGCTACCCTTCCTGAGCGATCATGTCTTAGTTCAGGATGTCGCTCAGATCTCCCACTACTGACATTTGGGTCAGGCTGTGTTCTCCTGGAAGGCATTGTCGGTTCTGACTCATCATTTCTGGAAGGGACTTCCAAGCGGTAACGCGTTAGACTTGACGTCTGATTTTAGTGAGTCTTCATGCCTTAGTTTTAACTCGAACAACAGCTCCTCTGGTGTAACCATCAGATCCCGTGACAAGATCTCCAATCTTTCCCTCTCGGCTGGTCTTCGTCATGAACATTAACCACATCTCCCATGAATACGACGCGGTTAGAGGAGTGCTGAGTAGCATTTCGACGGGAATTTCGCAATTCGAGTAAATACGCCTTCCTCCGTCTCTTCCAAAAGTGGTTCATGACATCGTTTAGGTGGCGCATTCTTCTGTGCAAATCTTGCGGCTGGACGTCTGTGTCGCTGTATTCAGTTTCACTTGACCTATCACCCGGTAGGCTCATGATTCGATGCCCACACAGAAGATGTGAGGGCCTAAGGGGTTCCTTAGAATCTTCACTTGTTGGCGAAGCTTAAGGTCCAGAAGGGCCGTCAAGCAGAGCACCATAACTATAGGAACAGAACCAGACGCATGCATAGAAATAGAAACCCATGCAACTCCTTTCCATGGTCAACGTGGCTAGCGGCATGGATAGCGGGCGCGTGCCCCCTACGACGACGACGACGAAACACAACGACTTCGCGCACATTTAATACCAAGTAATGCAGCCTTGGTTTACAGTATACATCTTTGATATTGGACATCCATGCTAATATCAATTGAGACCTTTCCACTTACCATTACCACGTGACCATATTGCTACTCAGGTTTAGAACTCATCGAGGTAATGTGTTTTTTTTTTAAGTTGACCGCTGTCCGAGTACTGAGTTTCGATTGAAACGCGAGCTCAAGCGGGAGCCGGGCTGTTCGGAAGCTGGTTAACGCTAACCCAGGATTAAAAGTTAACCGAGGTATAAATTTTTCTTGTACAAAAATATTTTTCACTGCTTATGTTTTGTGTCGGGTTAAGGTTATTCAAACTCAAAAGAGAACGCCAAACAATAATAAATAGAAAACCTCACGGCAACTCAAATCAAAATTCTCGCTTATCTTGGGTTAGCTTAATCGGGCTTTGAACGACCTGGCCTTGGAGCTCCGCTTTCAGGCTTGGCTAAATCTATTAAGTACATATGACAAAGGTCTGCAGTTGAGGATCATTTTAAGTTCTATAATCACAGTCAATAGTTCTTCATAGGTAAGGCTAGCTCCACTGATAGTCTTCTTCAGACACCTCTTAACTGACTTCACAAGTCTCTCAAACACTCCACCCCACCAGGGTGCCTTCTCAAGGTAGAATGTCCACTTCATGTGTTTCTTAGCGAAATGCTGCTTCACTCGAGGGTCATTAATGCTCCCAAACCAAAAACAACAAAAAATACACAATAGCAGGTTTGTTGGATAAAAGGAGTTGGGGACAAGGTGCTCCAGAAAAAAATGTCTGCACAGGTCAAGACTACAAACTAATACAACATGGCAAATAGATTACAATCCTCTACAGCCAGGAGTTCATAATCTCCCAACCCCCTGCGGGGGTCTGAATTCTCGCTAGAGAGGTCCTTATCCTATCCGAGTTAGGAAGCCGAAGGAAAGGTCACAATCCTCTCCAGTTAGGGGGTCAAAATCCCCCAACCCTCTTCAAGGGGTCAAGACCCCGAATGAAAGAGGTAATTATCCTGACAGATTTTCACCTAGTTTCTATGGTAACAATGTTGTAAAGCTTCACTGGGGCTCCGTACCCCAAACTGGAAGAAATAAGTGAGTCTACGGAGCAAAGGGTGACCTGTACGGGAGTACTTCATCTCAAACCCGAATTTCTGTCACTGACTTTGACATAACAAGATTATAAAAGTTTGTGACATTATGTTAGGAAATGTACATCAAATAATTGGAGTGTCGAAGTACACCATTATCTACATAGTTGACACCGGATTAACTCTGAATGAACAATAACTATGGTCAAAACCCAACCTCTTGTAGGCGACCACCTCTCGTAAGCGACCGCAACCACTTCTAGAGCTAAAAGTTTGAAATGTTCATTTCTTTTTAACCTCCGTAAGAGACCACTTCACAGATAATATAGCGCAAATGGGATAATAAGGTGTTGTAACATTATTGCATTCCTGGGTAGTACAACTGGAAATTGACTTTTCACATGAATAAAACATTTCAAACATCGTTCTCCACAGTTGTCATATGCTAATGGGGCTAAAGTTTCATCCAATATGGTCTAAGCTCTCGTAAGCGACCACCTCCCGAATACGACCTCCTAGGCTTGAAATTTTGGGTGGTTGCTTACGTGAAGTTCGATTGCAATTGAATTCATCCATGGGAGCTAGTTTGGTATTGTTGTGCACAGACGAGTAAATGCATCCCAGAACGAGGGCCACTTACTGATGCCTCCATCAAACTTTCTTATGTTAAGTTTAGGTAATTTTACTTGTGTTTCTAAGCTATAAGTATTGGAAATATCTATTGTGGAAGGAGCTAAAGGTGTTTCCGAAGTCGTCAAGACATTTCAAAACGATGAAGAAGGAGTCAAATGAACGTCTAAAGCCAACGAGACATTTCCAGGCAATGTAGGAGGAGTTAAGTATGTTTCCAAAGCCATCGAGACATTTCCAGGCGATGTAGAAGTGAAATGTGTCTCCGAGGCCATGGAGCACAAACTAGCCTGTTGGTGTTGTTATCAGTATGTGCGCACTTCTCATGCATGCGTGCGTGCTTGTTGTGTTGAACCGCCATGTTTGAGTATTAACGTTTGTGATTTAAGTCAGGTTATTCCGTGAGACTCAACAGATTGGCGACGAGAATTCAGATCCCATGCCGTGAAAAGAGAAACTTCGGATGTACGTCACTATGCCGATTGGAAAACTAGAAGACTTCGGCGAAATTAACGACGACTGGAATGTCTACGTCGAACGAGAAGAGCAATATACAATACTTCATCGCCAATTAAACAGAAGAAGCGAAGCAAGTGGCATTGATTCTTAGCCCAATGGAAAACAAAACGTACGGGCTATTACGAAATCTGTCTGCATAGAAAAGACGTCCGAACTGTCCTTTACAACTGTTGAGGAAACAATACAGAAACCTCTGTGACCGAATTCACTATTCGCAATCAAGGACTTAAAATTGTATGTAGTGTAGACACCGGTGCCTGCGTTGTTTGGAAGAGATTACAGACTCCGGTCGAGTTTTATTTCGTGCAGCCAATCTGGATCATAGTGAGACGAATAAGCTGAAATCTCGGGGTACTAGCTTTTCTAGAATTAAGTTGATCACAAGTGAATGGCAATCTTCTGTGCAGAAAGTCGAAATTGGACCTTCATCTGAATACATTTCCGTCAGGTGAAAAGGTACTTTGAACGATGACGCATGCATTACATGTTTAAATTCTAGACTAGCTTTCAATTTCGGCAAGATTTTTTTCAAATCAGTGTGTCGATCACAATTTAAAAATTCGTACTGAAAATGAGGAGTCACGTGGCTTTCTCACAGTTTCTGATATTCGGCCGAATTGATTGTTGCAGTAGATTTTTGGCGTAACTCTTGAAGTATGACAAACAATGCGCGTGAGAAAATTTCACGTAATCATAGATTCCTTCGCTTTCAGAAAGTGAAATACTAATTTACGAAAACTTATATTTCTTAGTACCAATTTAAAACAGTTTGTTTAACATAAACCTCCCGATGTCATACTGACATTAAGACGTTTATGATTCATTAGGAGTAGTTAACGAAATCATCCATGTTGTACTCACCACTCCTTTTAATTTGCTCTGTGGGGAGAAAACAATTGTCGGTAAAAGCGTCAGGTTACAACTGGAACTTTGTCTGCAAAATAATGGAAAAATCACATCGGTTTATTCATAGCATCATTAGCCAACGCTTAAACCAAATTCACTGAAAGAAAAACTTCAAAAACCCTTGAGTTATTTAGATTCATAAAAGGAGAGTCAAACTCGCCAATGAGATTAGGTATAAGTCGTGATTGGTATGTAGATAATAAACAGCAACAGCTACACATATTACCAGATATGAAAAGATTATAAACAGACAATTAAAGTACCCACCTATGGAAGGCCCAGTGAGATTCGGTTCACTTCTAGTCAAACAATTAATCAGTTCCTCTCTCAGCGGTAAATAGAGACGTTAACTTCTTCCGTCACTTTGGATCAAATGAATCTAGGGTTAAACTTTCTGCTTTCTTTAAGTTTCTGCGTTCTCAAAGAATTCCAAATCAAAATGATCAAACCACACTAGTCTGCTCTATTTAAAAGTGAACCTCCTTCGAAATTAACAATGACCTATTGACGTGTTGACGTTTCTGTCAGATTTCCCTATCAGGGCTTTATCTTTCATTTTCTACTGGAATCTTTTCAAAACACTGTGACGATGAAACAAGCAAATTTAAGGCTTAGCTAAGAGAGGTTTTTGACATTTCCAGCTGTGCCAGTGGTTACAGATAAAATCAATTTCCTCGAGAGTGTATGTAATCTCGTCACTGAGTTTGGTTTTTTAATAATCTTTATTTAAACACGGTTAAAAGGTTGGTTCAGTTCTAGTTTTGTTTATTATAGCTGTCATTGCTATACTTTGTCTCATATACTGCTTTTCTTTTGTTTCAGTTTTTAGTCGCAAATGAAGTCATGAGATAAAATCTACTCTTCGGCTGTTTTTTCTTAA
>Ga0126339_10003438_pt1 | contig 11529 bp, 9 predicted proteins | sample OrbTmetagenome_2_FD_92532 | JGI IMG/M metagenome (GOLD analysis project Ga0126339, IMG submission 92532) | Coral microbial communities from Petempiche,Puerto Morelos, Mexico - Orbicella T R C metagenome | ecosystem: Host-associated > Invertebrates > Cnidaria > Coral | place: Petempiche,Puerto...
AGAAGCTTGGTTCATTTGAAGGTTTCGCACATGGTGAAAATTAATTATATTCACGAAGTACTTTTAAGTGAATGAAATACATGTCTTCGAAATTTAATTATTGTGCACCCAAAAAGACAACGCAACATTCCCTCAAATTAGCCCAGTACACATTTAAACATTGCACAAAAATATTTGAGTGTTTTAAAGACGGAAGAATGATGTGGTTTTACATGCGAGGCTCTTAGACTTGTTTAATAAAATGGTGCGTCAAATGACGATTTTAACGGAATTTGGTAATTTCCATATTTCTTTGAAATAAAAGGATATTTTGCCAAAAAAAACTATCCAGTAGTTTTTGTCATGCCCTAGCTTATCTACTATAAGAATATGAGCGAAATCGCATTTTCGACCCTTGCCGCGAAATTAAGAATTTGTCTGTTTTTTACGGCAGGCACTCTTAATATTCAACCTACGAATCTCGTGAGAATTTAGATTCATTCAGTTTGTCTATACTGTCAGAAATATCCCAAAAACAATATGTAAGACAGCGTCAAAATTCTAAAAATAAATTATTAAAACTGGCGGTTGAAAGGTTCACGTTCTCTCGAATATGCAGAATGTGGCTATTTCACGTTGTTGCTTTGTACGGTGGCTTATAGGAACAAAACACTTCCATAGCGACAAAACGTTTCCACAAATCACAAAACACTTCCACAAATCACAAAACACTTCCTCAAATCACAAAACACTTGCTCGGATGGAAAACACTCGCTCGGAAAAAAGCAATTGCTGGGATGGAAAACACTTGCACGGGTGACAAAACACTTGCACAGATCGAAAACAATTCCACTAATACAAACACTCTCACAAATCACTATACGTTTCCACAAATACGAAGCACCCCTCAAATCACAAAACACTTGCACAACCTGAATAACTTATTGAACAGTTAACACTTGCAGAGTGCCTCTTGGCATGGCTACTAAGGCTCTAAGGCCGGGATGCTAAGGTCAGTTCGCACTTCGCGGGTCGAGCAAACTTCGAACTTCAACTGGACAATGACTAGAAGGTGAGTACGTGTTCTATCGTATGTTTTAATGCTGTTATTCGGTATTATTTGCTAGTGTTGCTCCCTGTCCACCATTGTGGCCGTTTAAAGCATTGCAAAATTGTTGAGCGATGACTACTGAGCTATACAACGAAGAGACCAAGAACAAAACAAAACAATTGTTGAGTCACTTGAGGCATCTTTCAAACGAGCAAGAATATTGACAGTAAACAAGAAGGTCGAGAAAAGATTCTCCGATTAAATTTTTCTCTACCTTTTACATCGCTAGTACTTCAGAGGGAGTACAATCAGAAAAAGGGAGCGAACGCCGGGGAAAGGGGAACCGTGATCAACGGTTTTCTTCACGAAAATTACTGTAACAAACCATTTAAACCAAACCCTTTACCACTTATTACTATACCACACAAGTGAATAATGCAAAGTGCTATTCACATTCTGAGCAGCTGTTTTGTTGGTAGTCGCTTAGTTGCAAAGCTCAGTTTAAGTCATCACTAACATTATCCTTGCAAAAATGCTTTAAACGGCCACAATGGTGGACAGGGAGCAACACTAGCAAATAAGATCGAATAACAGCATTAAAATATACGATAGAACACGTACTCACCTTCCAGTCACTGTCCAGTTGAAGTTCGAAGTTTGCTCGACCCGCGAATTGCGAACTGACCTTAGTATCCCGGCCTTAGAGCCTTAGTAGCCAAGTCAAGAGGCACTCGACACGTGTTAACTGTTCGATAAGTTATTCAGGTTGTGCAAGTGTTTTGTGATTTGTGGGGATGTTTCGTATTTTTGGAAAATGTATGGTGATTTGTGAAAGTGTTTGTATTAGTAGAATTGTTTTCGATCTGTGTAAGTGTTTTGTCACCTGCGCAGGTGTTTTCCATCCCAGCAATTGTTTTTGTTTTGTTTTTTCGAGCAAGTGTTTTCCATCCGAGCAAGTGTTTTGTCATTTGTGGAAGTGTTTTGTCCCTATGAGCCACCGTAGCTTTGTTACCTTCTATAAACAACGGCAAAGAAATGAACAGAGAATTATAACGCACGCTTACACAGCCATTGTATTCGTTGCCGTTACCGTTAAAGTTTGCTTAATTAAACTCCCTTAAACCGAATAAACGGCCAAATAATGACCAGCCAAAACGAGCACAAAACAAACAAAAGCCCGGCCGAATAAAAAGACGGTTGAGAGTGCAGAAAACATCTCTGCTATGAAACGAAATCAAAACATATAAAATGAAGTTCCCGCCATTTCGTCTCAGGTACATGTAGTTTCGAGAAAGTCCCTTCGGTTGTCCACGCAACGCGCGAGTAGCATCCTCGGTAGAACTAGGGTACCATGTCTAAAAATAACTTAAAGTAAAATAATCGAAAAGTGAGGTACCAGATGCACTTTTATGCTGTTAAACATGACCTATATTTTGCCGCCATTATTAACACGCTTCTGAGGTGTTTTTAAAATGGATCGGAAAACCACTATATCAACATATCTGAGATTAGTTTAAAACGAAAAATGAATTAGAATGGCTGTTCCACATTTTTGTGAAGTTTGAAGTCAGTTCCATTTATTTTAAGACTTGAGCTGCGCTTGGTCCTCGCACCTTATTTTGGACATTCTATTACACGAAAAACCGCACTTCGACCGCGCTTTCAAATTTTCGCGAATTTCTTAAAAATAAAACTTCGCTGGACTCTTTAAATATGATTTTTAGAATTAGGTCACCTAGGAGTATCTTTGGGCAAAATATGAGCGATTTGCCAAATGGTTCGTTGAAATTAGAGAGATTAATTAGCACTCTCCGTTGCTTTCTGTACGTTGTAGTGCAATTTTGATCTCTTTTTGATGATAGTTTTAACACACTCATGGTCAGAATAACAGACAGTAACTACTTCATTTTGAATTTTATCGCAGAGAGATTGTTTGACATAAACTTGATCCAATGGACTTCCAGCTGATATAAATGTAGGTTTGTTTACAATTTGAATATATTCGAAGGAATTCATGAGTTGTTTCAGTGGCAAAATAAGCAATTCACTAAATTATTGATGTTCAAGTCCCTCTTAAAGTGTTTGTTTGAGGAATGTTGTTAGGTTGTGAAGAAAGGTATTGCTGAGTGTTTGAGTTGTTGTTTTTTTTCTTTTGTATATTAGGAGGAATTAATGTTAACTCTTTGTTAGTGCGATCAGTGCATTACATATGAAACCATTGATATATGGAAAGTATTGTTTTTGCAGCAAATTAATGTTGTTTTTAGTACAAATAGCTAAACTTCAATACTTATCAGTACCTGGGTGGTCTTGTCTGTGAAGTGCATAAGGGTGGAGATTTTCTGTGATAGTATAAATCATCTGAGCGGTGGGGAAAAAGTTGAGTTTCTGTTAGGGCTAAGACGTCACATTTGTTGAGATTTGCATCTTGCTTGATGTCAATACTATATTTTTGAAGGGAACGTATATTCAGTAGACATATTTTAAAGCTTTTATCGTCAGTTACCGGGGAAAAACTGCAGTCTGTATCTGCCTGTTGTCGCAATCTATAATATTCTGCGTGTACTTTTAGATTGGCTCTTACGTGCTTGTATTCTAACTGTCCAATCACATGCAGTCCTTGCAAAGATCTAGCTCTACTCAAGGCTACGTGAATCTGCCCATAGTTAAAATTTTTTTGCCTATGCAAGTCCAAGCATACTACAATTTCATTTACTGTTAATTAATCCGTGATCTTTGTGCACTGTGCATACCCATGCTAGTGTGATAGGAAACTGTAGTCTTTGTATTTCAGGAGAAGATGGTTTTCCAGGTCTTAGTTTTATTCGAGGTAAAACAGGTTGAATTGGTACAGCAGAATATTCTCTAACATAATTATCTGTACATTTTTTTATAGTTTTAATACTAGCTTGCAAGTCATGAAACTTTGCATAAATTACAGATGTTTGGCTTGTGGTTTGATTGATAGCTATTTTTTTGTGGAGCTCCTGCGCGCCGAAGGTGCGCCAGCGGAGCATCCATTACTTAGAAATTTTGGTAATCCATCAAGCCGAGTAAATTTGGTTATGACGTCACCGTGCGAACGATGTCCCTCTGTCCGTCTGTCCGTCGGTACAGACTTTGGGGAGGGGGACGGGAGTCTCAGGGTAACCCGAACGGGGGAGCACAAGAATGCCTTCTTTCTTGGCGGGATGAAAACTCATTTCTATATTGTTATGTCAACAAACGATAGTGGAATTGATAATGTAACTGTTTAACTGAGGCAGAACGTGAAAGAAAATAATCGGGAGCAAGAATTACTAGTCACAGGAAAAGATCGCGAAAGAGAGCAGGCGCGGCGAGGTCTAGAGAAAGGAGGCGAAACAGTACTGAACAATGCCGTGAATTAGAGTGAGTCAGGGCTGAGAGAAAGGAGACGAAACAATACCGGGCAATGCCATGAAGCAGAGCTAGCGAGAGCTTGAGAAAGGAGGCGAAATGGCCGACAAATTGTCTCAGAAGACTACAGAACTTGGAAAAATTTCCGTATAACCCCATACATTTATTATGCATGCTGAATGATTAATTATGTATGCGCTCTATTGTTTTTTAAGACAATAGGAACTCCCTAAGGTATTGAATATATACATTGATAATTATTACTTACTGTATGAATAAAAGAGGATTTCATTGCACGCTGTCGCGCGATATCTTTTTGCCGATTCTCTTCTTCCCCTAGCTCCATTCTTCTCTCTTTTTCTGCTCCATATTACCCAGGCTCCTTACGCATTTTTTTTTTTGTTTGTTTTTTTTCTCGTGCCCCTGCCGATCTCGAACCACTTATCTTTAGTATACCTCTCGCTTACCCACCTCTCTTCTAAACCACTACAATACGAGGCTCAATCGAGAATAACCCCTTGGAAAATCTTTTCTTTTTTCATTGACTAGTTAACATTCTAAAAAAATATATTACAGTTCACTTATTCATCTGTTTAAGCATGTTTCACGCAGCACGAAAACATACATAGGATTTTTTAATCAACTGGGTCCCTGGTGAGTTTCCTGTTTCTTCTTCGTAGCGTTCACTTGAAAACTGTCCCGATGCTACAAGAGTAAGCTCACGGTATCGTTTACGTCAAAGCCCTTTTCACCCTGTACAAACGTCTTCGTGATCTTCTCGATTGTTGTCTACGACGTCTTAAAGACTGTTTGTCCTCGTCCTGGGCCAGTGGAGATCCCTTCCTTTACTTTATACCAGCTGTTCACTCGATAGATACTGATACAGCAGACATCGAACCTGCTCGCTTTGTCTATATCATGGGCTCGAGAAGGATGGATACAGCGAACTTCAGGAATTTCATCGCTAGATGACTGTTCGTATTCCCTCAGCGTTGAAACAAGCAAAACTCAAATTGAAGGTTACAGGTTTTCCCAAACACGAGACCACACAACCGAGGTAAGGAAGTGGCTTATTGCACTGGATTTTACAGAATTAAAATACTTGCTGACCTTAACAACATTGTACAGCTAACCGCAAGCAGCCTTTGCTTAGGCCTAACAGTCACTATTTCTTTAAAGCATTTTTAAACTGGCGCTCAGGCCTAATTCGATATTTTTTAAAGCAGTATGGTAAATGCGCCAAAAAATGACAGATCGAAAATTCTCCCTAAGTCTTTAGGAAATCGTTCGTTTTTCCGTCCAAAAGAATGCGGCAAATTGCGAATTTTACAGTTACTAAAAGCGGATAAGTCTCAAAGGAGCTCTATTGTTATCGCTATTGTTCAGATAAACAAGGAGCTGAATGCATAATTAATGTATGGGGTTATACGGAAATCTTACCGCAGTGCTTGGTACTAACCATATTGAGCGAAATAAGGCGGCTAAGACACTTTTTTTCCAACGAAAAGTTTGCCAACATTCCCTCTATTTCTCCTAGAACACGCTGATGTTTGCCCGAGTCTCACGGGGGGTCCAAAAGTATACTATCCATTTTTAGACATCGCGAGCTTCGCTATTTATAGAAGTTGCCGTCGTTAAAAGTTTCGCTGTGACTACATGTCCGGCAGCCGGACAGGTTCCTTAAAATACTCCGTGTCCGGCAGTGAGATTTAGATTTTTTTTTTAAATTAAAACAACGTACAATTAACGTTATGACAGGCGACCCCAAGAGGAATCGAACCCTGGTCGCCGGCCTGGTAAGCGATACTGAGGACCACTGCGCCACCGCAACCGGCCGACAACTTCCGGAATTTTTTAAGTATTTATAGCGTCACCCTTAGCATTATTGAAAGCTAACCGTAAACAGGCTAACCGCAGAGCTATTTAGGCTAACCGCAGTGCTATTCAGGCTAACCGGAGTGCTTTTTAGGCTAACCGGAGTGATATTCAAACGTTTGACTGCCGGTCATTGTCCCTGAAGGGTTTTGGCCCAGAGGCTAAAACCGGAGGAGGAACCCTAGGATTCCCCGCGTGTATACATACAAGGAATTTCAAAAAGTAACAAATGTGTTCTCGATTTGATGAAACTAGGCGCGTACGGTGGTCTTGAGTAATGTGGGGCAAGGAACATGGGCTCACAAAACGGCTGGAGTGGTGTCGTATACATGAAATTCTTGATTTAAAGGTTCTTGCAACCACGAGTTCGCGTTTCGCCATCTTCTAGCAACATTTCAAGGTTCTTGTAACCACGAGTTCGCGTTTCGCCATCTTCTAGCAACATTTCAAGGTTCTTGTAACCACGAGTTCGCGTTTCGCCATCTTCGAGCAGCATTTCCAGGTCCTCCAACCACGAGTTCGCATTTTGCAATCTTCGAGCAGCATCTCAAGGTCAAAAATACACTCCAATTGCAATATGGCCTGTATGGCGATTTAGCGCGATCAAATAAATTCGCTTCGAAATGGCCGAGATTCTAATCTAGGACAAATTAAAAACGATTTCAAAGATCCTGAAGATGGATTTTGGGAGAAAAACAACTCAGTATACTAAAAGTCGCGGTATCCGAGGCCAGTGTGGTTCCAGTTCATTCATTTATTGAATCAAAATTTTACTTCTGAGAGGATAGAAATTACCCAAGCAGGAACAGGCCCGAAATCGACCAAAATGGGTGACCGCTAAAGTTTTAGAACTGCAAACAAGGTGCTTTCTTACAAAACAAATGATTTGAGTCCATGTGCAGTGGAGAGTGAAAAAGAAAAACCCCCCAGCATCTAAAACTTTACATGAATAAATAACAGCCAGTAAAACAAGTCATTACAGTGAGCAAATTGAGGGATTTACATCAGAAAACAACTGTCAGTCCGAAGCTTGCTGTGCGAATCCTTTCAGCCTGCAGCGGTTGTCAATCAACCAGCGGTTGACTGTGAGTTCTTTGTGAATAACTCTTCAGTTGCAGATATGCGAAGTGGTGAGATTTCAGTTGATCTTGGCCCGAGGATTTCAGATGCGGTAATCTGAAGGTCGCGGGCTCGCATCCTGGCATGGAAACGTTTTTGTTTTCTTTCGAGCTATTAAAGTGTACATGGCATTTACATAGGCCTTGGAAAACAAGAAAGGTTCCAGTCATAATAGTAACATAATGACTTAATAAAAGAAGCCAGTATGGCATAATATATGAATTAATTCGCGGAAGAAAAACACATTTGAGAGTGAAACCCTCGCTGACGCGTTTTGGCAACGCTTTGGTTAATGGCTGAAAAAGCTATCAATAAATCGAATTATACACGCATTCGTTTCCATAACAAATAATCTTCAGGGGAGAACCTCAGCGCAACTCCAAGCGCGAAAGATCAGTTCATTGCTTTGGTGGCCATTTTGTTCACAATAGTCGAGCAAAAACAGAGGAAGCGTGCGACGAGTTAATTTCTTCTTTTCTAAATAACTGCCAGAAACTCTTTCATGCTAGGCTATCACTCGTTAAAGAATGATTCTTCTGCATACCAGTTCTTGATCGAAAGTTTTGTCCTTAGGCCTGGAAACAACTTCCTGTTGCGCTTTCATTGCGCTAATACCGCCTTTGCAAGCATGTTCCTTGTTCGTGAGTTCAGCGTTCTTAGCTTGGGAATTTAACACCACAGTAAAAGGCAAAAATCGTAAAGATCACCCCCTGGTTAGAAGCTCTGTTCTAAGTATTTTCGTTGTAGGCAGAAAATATCTGTCTTATACTTAGTTTACCCTTTTAAAATTAAGTATACTGAAGGTCGCCTGCGGTTATTTGTTTCGAATGTCCGCTTAATGATGGAGGGGATGATGTTTAGACTTCTTCCTTTATGGTATCAACTTTCTGCAACAAATTTTAATTCTTTTTGTGCATTCCTTTTTCGTGTTTATCGTTGTCTTATAAGTTGCTTTCCTATTCTAGAAGGTAAGCGTTTACATATTGACGTTAAGGTTTCCCATGCTTTCTCAAAAGATTTGTTTTTTTTTTTCCCTGTCGGTTTATCACTGTCTTAATTCACGTTTTAGCGTAAACCAGACAAGTTAAAGAAAACCAAACCATCTTTGAAAGTTACACCCGCAGGGATAGTTAATTAATGTATAAGTTGTTTGGTGTGGGGAAAATCCCTCCGCTGATAAGTTTCGTCATACAGAAGCATGGAAATACTTGAAATATTGAACGCATACGTTAATTACGTTTGTACCTTAAAGCGCCGAACAGTGATTTCAGGATAAAGATTTTTGTTACTTTGTTACCAACTTAGCGGAATGGCACAAACGTTAATACAGAACCCCGTCGCCGAATCAAAGCATTATGTGTGATCATAAAATCGATTGGAACTTCCAACATCAGTTTCACTGACTTTGCCGATAAGTGAATATCAAAGGGAGGATTAATCGTTTAGATGTTTATGACAACTGAGACTTGATTTTGGTTACCAAAACAAGCTGAGTAAACGTCTGAAAAGGAAGTATTAAAACGAACAAAAAACGCTTTAGGATGATTTGGCTCAAGGCAATACACACTGTCAAAACAGAAATATACTTCATCCTCCAAATCAGACACCGCTGGCGTAACAGAACTATGGTCAGCAATATTCTTCATGTAAAAACAAAATATATCGAGGACGTAGATTATTGGCTCTTTATGAGTCAAGTTAACAGTCAGCTTAGGGAAGTTATAACACCTACACGTTGCTAGCTGTGCTTCCATTTTCACTGAAGTGATGAACGGAAATGGAAAGAATAACACAAGTTTAAGGACTTTAAGCTATATTCAGTTCCCCTGTTCATCGTCTTTTCCCAGAGCGAGGCTTTTGGCTATTATTATGGTTTAGGGAAAATACCATTACTTGTGGTACAAGTTTAGTGTAGAATTTTCTACCTACACATCCCTTCATGCGTTTTCTATTGAGAGTCTTGCTGACCATAGCACTCGGACAATTACCACACAACAACCTTGTCCAGTAGAGTACAATGTCTACCAAGTATTGCATTTATCGCTGTATTTGGTCATTTTCGTTTAGGAATTTCTGAAAATGGAAAGAAATTTTTTCTTCTTGTGAATCGAGTCTACTTTCTTGGTTTGAAATCGTTTAACGTCTAACAGAGGCACCAAGGACAAATGTGACGTGACAGGTTACTATAGTGGACCTCGTCACCGTTATTTCGTGTTTTACATGCGTGACAAACAAAGCATTACGGTAGAAAGGAAACTGAATGCTGTAATATAAGGTTAAAGACTCTGAGTCTATCGTTTTCACAAGTGCGTTTAGAAATTAATTTGTAAAACAATTAAGTTTTCAGCTGTTATTCCGCGATTGTATTTTCTAAATTTTTTAATGGCAGATTCATGACTCACAACTGTGGAGCACATCCCGTTTCATTTTATCTCGGATGAAAATCGTTATGAATTATGACAATGACTTACGGCAGGGGGGCCTACAAAATGCCCTTCATCGTCATTCTTTAACCTTTTCAAATTGAATTTGAAAGCTTAAATTGCTAGCTTCGTTGGCTTACCTATAACCATAAAAGGACGTAGACGATAGCAGCAAAACTTTGAGTCCAGGTATCTCAGATATTATGGATGTATTATGTAGCTGCCTCGTTAAACTAACTTCCTGTGTAGCTATGGCATCGTGCTAGTTTTTCATTACTTTTCTCCTGTGCATAAATAGTGCAGAGATATCTTAAATCATTGTTAAATTCCTTTTCCTCCAGACAACATCATCTCAGATTATCTAGCCTGAATTTCAGCCGGCTCCTCCGCTCGCTAAGTCACTCGGGGAGAGAGACGTCGTCTCTCTCGCCCAATGACTCAGCGAGCGGAGGAGGCGGCTGAAATTTAGGCTACAAATTATCTTGAATGATTCATTTTAAATTCTCCCTGTTTGGCACAGGGCATTTCCCTTTGTTTTGTTCCTGTTGTACTGCATATATTTATGAGCGTTTCAGTTTTGCAGTAGCAATTGCGTGTTAGCGCTAACATTGGCAAATAACTTCCCGAGTGGCTGAAGCGCTAAGTTGACTCTGACACGAGTCGACTTTCCTTATTCTGCTTTCGATCAGTTTACTTTAGCTTCACACGCGCCGCAATTTCATTTTGGTGGGATGGAGAGAATCCCCTTTGCGTTCACGATAGTTGTTTTTGCCCTGCTTTTCACTTTTGCAGAAAAAGGAAATGCTGGTGAGTAAAGTGCTTCACCCTAGTTTACTTTGCTTGGGAAGCTCAATGTCACTTCGGGGGCAATGTAATTTCTACGATAACTTAAGTTTATTGACTCCTGTAGGAAACAGCCGATATGGTTTTAGATAAAGCAAAACAATTAGACCAAAATGAAATGACTTACAAACAGCGTCTGATAGCCGACAACTAGCTAAATAGGGCAATATTTTCAATTTCCCGACCGTGGCTTAACCCCTGCTCTGACCGGGGCTTTTTTTCCTTATTTCTACGAACTTCGCATTCGAACTTCGAGTTCCCCCGTCACTCTCCCCGCCGTAACTTAAAGAGTAACAAAAGCTTCATAATGCATGAAGCTTACAGTGTACGCAGGCTCGTCCAAAAGTCCTTCCTTTGACATTAACAACACGATATCCAAACAGTCGCCATCTGGGATCCACCATCGTCAAAGAAACCACCAGAAATGACTCAAAGTGATAATAATAATAATAATAATAATAATAATAATAATAATAATAATAATAATAATAATAATAAAACGATGCTAAAAGCGCTGAAATAGTGAAAAATAACTGCATAAGATTGCAACCCTTGGCGGCGCGTTTATAAGGTATTGAGAAAAGAAAGAGAGTAGTCAAAGTATGTTTATGTAACTCCATTTCTGGTTCCATTCGATTAGGTTGGGGAAAACAACACTTTGTATTTGGCAATTCGAATTACACATTTCATGGAAACTCCGCGAGAACACTTAATTGGGAAGAAAGCAACAAACATTGCAAAGAGACTGGAAGCCAGCTAGTTTCCATTGAAAGTAAAAAGGAATGGGAATTCTTGAAAAACAAGATCCAAAGTATGACAACTGAAGAATATTACATCGGCCTGAAGAAAGATAGCAAGTCG
>Ga0126339_10003439_pt1 | contig 11528 bp, 6 predicted proteins | sample OrbTmetagenome_2_FD_92532 | JGI IMG/M metagenome (GOLD analysis project Ga0126339, IMG submission 92532) | Coral microbial communities from Petempiche,Puerto Morelos, Mexico - Orbicella T R C metagenome | ecosystem: Host-associated > Invertebrates > Cnidaria > Coral | place: Petempiche,Puerto...
AAGTGACAGCAATCTTATTGCTGAGATCACGTAATTGCCTATGGACTGCATTAGTGGCTATCTGATCTTTGGAGGGAAGAACTATTCTGATCATGTTGCCATCATCAGTTTTCTTTTCTGGCTTAGTTACAATATTTTGAATAAACATATTAATGGTGGAATTTATGAGGCCAATTGGATAATCAAGTTGGGAGGATATAGAGCATAACTTGGCACATTCCTCATTAAGGGTTGTTCTCACCTTCAAGGGTGATCTCTTGGCGACCTCTAGGTTGACTTTTGGAATACGAATGTCATTACAGTGTCAAGTAGCAACTGTGTATACAGAAAATAATCATTTAAAAGATTAAAAGAGGTGGTACTGAACCATCAAGGCATTTTCCGGTTAACAAGACAATGTGAAGTTTATGCTTATTAATCAGGAGCACTAGACCCAAAGTAGCATTCAGTTCTTTAGTATTGAGACCAGAATTTGGAAAAATTAACTTCGCAGCTCTATGCTGTAGTCTCTTGAGGGCATCAGAGTGAACTTTTCCACACCCGTGCCAAGCTACATCACAGCAGTCAAAAACGGATAAAATCATTGTCTAGTAGAGGCGTTCAGCTGCAGCCAGGGGAATAGACACTCTCAAGTGCCTAAAAACACCCAATTAATACTCGAGACCTTGTTGACTACATGCTCAATATGGTTGTTAAAACTCAAGTGCTTATCAATAACGACTCTGAGATAATTATTTGAAAGAATCAGATTCCATCAAACGAGATCCATTACAAGATAAGATTACACTATCCTCCTTCTTTAGTCTTTGGTGTAAGCCATAAATTACATATTCAGTTTTGCTTATATTCAGAAAAAGCTTAATATTTTCTTGCATCCACGAAGAAATACGGTTGATGTCAGTGTTAAGGCTTGCTTTTAGCTCAATAGCAGTTTTAGTGGCAAAAAAATAGCACTGTATCATCTGCATACAGCAGAACTTGTGAGAGACAAATACAAGAGGGCAATCATTTATGTACATGTATAACATAAAGAGCAGGGGCCCCAAAATTGGTCCTTGAAGGATGGCAGAAGTTATATCCAGGGGTGAAGAGAGAACTTTGTCGACCTCTACGTTGGGAATGACCTTGCAAGTAACTGGAAAACCAAAGAATAGTCTTGTCACAAACGTCATAACTCTGAAGCTTGTTTAGAAGGATATGGTGGTCTGTCGTATTGAATGCCTTCTTCAGGTCAGTGAAGACCGCCCCAGTGAGAAGACCATTATCTATGTTTCTACAGATTTCATCCACAAAAAAGGTGACAGCTGTTTCAGTGGAGAAATTCCTGCGGAAGCCAGATTGACAGGGTGACAAAAGATTGTTAGCGTTTAAATAACCAAACAATTGATGATAGGTCGACTTTCTCAGCGATTTTGGAAATCACTGGTAGAATAGAAATTGGTCGATAATTATCCATTTCTTCCCTGTTAACGGACTTGAATAACGGCACAACTCTTGAAGTCTTCCAGTCGGCTGGCACCACTCCAGTTGAAAAGGAAAGGTTAATTATGTGAGTCAAGCATTCCAAAATAACTGCCGCTCCGTCCTTAAGCAAGCGTGCTGGAATATTGTCTAGTCCAGTAGCTTTGTTCGTTTTTCGCTTTCAAAACAAACTGTAAACAACTTCAGGTCTTACTAGACTTAGCTCAAAGGTTTTGTTTGTAAAAGGAGCTTGAGTATTTAGCAACCAAAGAACTGAGGAATCGAACAACTGAGGCCTAGCTTTAACATTCAGGGTGACTCCATCAGTACTAAACTCTTTGTTTAGCTTGCAGCATATTTTTATGTTACCTTTCTTTTTAATGAACTATTGTTTTTCTTGTATCTATAGAATATTCATACTCAGTCTGTTTTTTTACCTGATAATGACGTCCGAGAAGGTCGAAACAAACTGTAATTTTTAAAAATTTCTTAAATGTTTTTAAGAAAAGTTTTTTTGCAATTTTTCGTCGCTAAATGCTTTAAAAAGTCCCTTCTTTTTAATTATTACTGTTATGGTATTAATTTATGGCAACTCCCATTCTGCTATTTGTCTATGCTGTCTGTCAATCTAAAGTAGAGGCAAACATGGAGCACTAAAACAAACACAGATATAATAAACACCTTAATTTTTGATTGGTGTCTCAACTTCATTCGTTTTCATCTTCTGCGTTTTGCCAATGACTGGTAGTTTTGGGAATTGTGTGTGAGTTTTCTCTTTGTGTGTTTGTGGCTCCATCTACTTGTCCACCCCTCTGTCTGTCTCATTTTGATTGTCCAGCTCTGTCTTTGTCGGTATAACTTGCTTGGTGGCGAAGAGAGATGTCTTTCCTGCCAGCTGAGCTTGCAAAAGAGGCAGGAAACGAAGTTCTCTCACACTGAATGGGGACCTGGGTACGAATCAGGATGTCAGTTTCCTGCCATGGACACATTCGAAACCGAGCAGAATGTCGGGTGAACAAATCGACTCTTACTACAGGAAGGGAGCAGATAGTTCTCAATCCAGTTTTTTTCTCAAATTGCATTGAGAACTATCTACTCCCTTCCCCTGGTAACAGTCAATTTGTTCACCCAGCATTCCACTTGGCCTTCAAATGTGTCCATGGCAGGTCCTAGCAGCATCTTGTCCAAGTCCAGATGGCTAGCTGGCTTCGATTCAGAGCTTTGTAGCATACACTATGGAGATGAATTTAGCTTGGAATTTAAAAGGAGCACTTAACCCTCTCCTATTATTCTGCATAAGAATTGAGGTGACTGACATGCTTTCAATGCATTTTTTTTTGTGCTTGGAGTGCTGGGCAGTCCAACATGGACTGACTTTTTCTTAGGAGTGAAAAACCAAAAATGCATAACTCGCTTAAAAGGCTTTGGATCAAGCTGAGAAGCGAGATGACAACAGAAAAGACAACAAGGCAGTGAGGTAAGTCAATTTTATGGGTAACCCGAAAACACAGTCTCCTGGTCCATGGATCACCACTATGTACCGGGTCTATAGAGGACCCTATGAAGGGCCAAGGAATACTTCTACCGACCCCCTCTACGGACCACCCCCAAAATAGAATAAAAATAATAAAATTAATGAAGATTTCACTTACGGGCTGTCCAACAGATTACTCATGTTGGTGAAATTTGGAATGTTACATTGTCCAAATGTAACAGACTTGGGTTCAAGCTCGGGAGCAAGTTGTATCATTACACACATTGCCATTACCTTTGCTGTGGCTATACATGAAAGACTGGGAAGCCTCCAGGAAGTCTCGAAATTTGTGCTCCTTCCCCTCCGCCAGCTTGTGCAGCCCATTCTCCCATGGGTTTGTGAATTAGTTCCAGGCTTTGCAATTTGCTCAGCGGAGGTACATGTTGTAAAACAAGCGAACAACCTAAAAACACATCTCCATAACCACATTGAGCCACGAATGTAAGGTAACAACTTTCCTTCTTTTAGCCATCACCATCTCCTTATGCCGAAAACAGCTTTTAGATATCATTTGGGGGTTTTCAAAAACCTAAGTTTGTTACATTTGCACAGCATAACGCTTGCCATTTCACTGACACAAGTAATCTATTAGACAACCCATAAGTGAAATCATTATTTATTATTGTTATTCTGTTTTTGGGGTGGTCCGTAGAGGGGCGCCGCAGGGGTAGTCCATGGACTGGACCATAGGGTAGTCCGCAGACCCAGTCCGTAGTGGGGGTCTGTGGACCGGGGGTCAGTGTTTTCGGGTTACCCAATCTTATTGCCAAAATATCACAATTTCAGCTATAATATTGATTACTGTTTTTGCATTAGGAAACAAACATAAGAATAGATAGCAATTGGCGGTTGATATCGATTGAATCAATAGATTTCCGATATTGATTGTTATCAATTGACTACTACAGGTATAAATTCTGAACAATGGGAGGCTGGATAAACATTTTGTGATCAGTGGTTCCAGAACAAAAATAAGCAAGGAACAGTAGCTTACAACTTTAAATATTACTCATTTGGAAAATTATTTTTAGGGGTAGTCCACTTTAGGGTAGTACATTTGGGTACTCCATTGGGGCAGTCCATGGACTGGGGGTCAGTGTACTGTCTGCTCATCACATAATCTTAAACATGGCCAACATGGCGACCGTTGCTTAAGCTTATGTTTTAGTGTAATCAAGGTCTCTAAAGAAAGGCAAACATGTTTCTCAGAAATCCCTTTTGTGTAATTTACGAAGAAAAGTACAAGAAAAACACTGTAAGCTTACAGGTAAATATTACCTCGCAAGAAGATCCGGAAACGTTGAGTGCCAAAAGTAGAGCTTAACGTTGTTAACCAGTGTTAACTCCACACACAACTTGTCTGCCCAAAGACCTCCACTATGACAATATTGAAAATTTTCGAGGTAACCTCGTTGAATTAGCTTATTTCCTTTGCTCCAGAGTTGCTTCAAAACGATATCACACGATTTCTTCAGTTTTTCGCCATTGACCCGCTCTCTCACAGGACGAAATGAATATTTCATGTAAGCCTGGGCGGAGGGAGCGAGAACACGCGCGCGGACAAAGACACGCGAGGAAAGAAACGCTTGGAGGTGCAGGGTAGACTTACTTCCGCTGGGAAATGCGTTCTCCTAACGGGCATGACTTTTTGTTCTCTCTAAGAACGAAAATAAATATGACTGATTCAAGAATAGGTCACATAAATATCTTGGCAATATTTTAAAGACAGATACGGCTCTTCCGCACGGTGCTTTTCCCTTGGGAAGGGTGGAAAACGCGCCTGGGGACGAGGCTGGTCCAATAGTCGTTCTTTCAGTCGAGGAGTGCCGTATATGATCAAGGTTGCACTGTGCTGTTCCTTGCCCATGTGGTTTTACCTAGCAGTCAAACTGTTAGGCCGAGTTCTAAACTCGTGAGCCTTGTGTGTGTGTTTTGTTTGGTTTGAAAAGTCAAAGCCACTTCCCAAACTCTTGCGCGCTTGCAATTGAAGCTCATGGTGTCTTTATAGTCCTTGATCATGGACGTTTCGCTAAACATTTTCAGTCGTGTTTTAAATTTCCAATTATAAAAAGTAATTTATTGAACTAGCTTGTTCGGTCCGTATTGGAGAAGTATTGGCCGAGTTCTTTTCTGACGAGTAGCTGGAAAAAAAAGGAAAATAAAGAAATAAATAAAAGAATGAGACCAATATGAACCTCTTACCGACCGAGCGCGAGAGCCGTACTGGGGAATATTGGCCCGAGGTAGTAGCAAAACGGTTGGAACGCAGCGAGGTCTGTACAAAAACGAGCGAGGGCCAATATTCCCCAGTACGCCTTTAGGACTGTTTCCATGGAAACGGTCCGTATCGCAAAATTCTGACCAAGAAAGAACCAATCAGAATGCTCGGATTTACCTCAGGATACGGACCGAGCAAGCCAGTAGTTAAATAGCATTTATTCAACAATCAGACAGCGAGCTTGAGTTTTCTATGAGCGAATAGTCAACAAGGCGTAGTCAGGTTGACCATCGCTTATTGAAAAAGAGGGCGAGAGGTCGACGTATTTTAGTAAACACTTCAAGTGTGGCATACCATGGAATATATCCCACGAGTCACTTGCAATTTCTTGGTATCGGCGAGTGTCTATATCAAGAAAATACAAGTGACAAGTGGAATATAATCCATGGCACACCACTCGAAAGCGCTGCACAACTATTTTATACCATGCCTTATAGTTCACCACTAAATTTTCTCCGATTCTTAATGGTTTAAACTGATCACGTGACGCGATAGTGTTCATCTGCGGAGAGACACTATCAGCCCATAGTGCCAGTCCGAGGGAAATACTCGGATGGATAGTACTCGTCCGTGAAAATATTTCTGTAAACAAGCGGGCTTATAGAAAATAAACAAATTGAATTTACATTAAGAGGGTTTTTGTCTGTTTTCTTTTTCAAATTTTACGTTTGGCTTTCACGGCTTTCATCTAAAAAAGTTCATAGTTCCACGACAGAAACTCTCTATTCTTTAAATAGAAAATACAGTGGCCAACACAATCAATGCGACATACGCGCAGTGCACGCTGGGAGGGTTGGGTGTAATACCGTCCAGTATTTCTGTATGGCCTTTCTGTATTCTGATTGGCTGTATTTTCTATCAGCCGAGAATCAACTCTGTCAAGCTAGGTAATTGGGTTCACACAATGACACCGTTTGAGTTGTTTCAATACTTGTCATTTTACAAGAATGTTTTGTCTGAATTTAAACATCTACTTTGCGTTGTCCTCATGGCGCACTTTCGGAAGTTATCTTTATCAGTTCGTCTGGAATGCTGTCGTTGCTTAGAATGAAAAACAAGTGATGGACTTATTATTAATTATGGGTCTCAAGTTAAAAGCTAAACAAAAAGATCTGCTGAAATTCCGATTGTTTATTGCAAGACTAATCAGTCTGTTACAAGGATTGCAAACACTGATCTCTTCACCAGCCTCCTTTCTTCTTCTTGGGTCGCTGTTTCTTTTTGGCGGCCTGTGGCTGTTGTTGCCGGGGTGGTACCACACTGGCGGAACTTCCCCCTGCTGAGGGTGTACCCGGCGGGGATGCGGGCTTGGGACTGCCGGGTGTTTTAGGGCTGGACGACCTACGGAACGCAAAATAGAAAATAAGACATTTGTTAGAAATGCCGCAGGTTGTTCAACTGAATACTAAAACTAACTCATTTAGTCTACAAGTTTACATGAAGTTTCTAAATATAATAAAGAGAGGTATTGTTAGCTTTGTATTTTTCTCTCTTGCCCTGTTTAAAATAAGCTTACTCGTCAAGCTTCGTATCGTCAAGAACTAAGAACCTTTCACATTTCCGATGATTTCGAAGCAATCAGTTAACATTTCAACTTATGTTCCAGCAATAAGTCAGTATTGCAGATATCCATATATAAACATTGCTATCGGTTTTAAAAAACGTTATTAAATTTTGACCAGTTTTCAGCTATCAATTTATCCCAAACCCCGACCCTAGCACGTATTTCAACGAGTGCTGATAGTATCGGATGTTCCACTGTTATGCCATTTTACCATATTAAGTCAAGAGAACGCTCAAAATAAGCCAGTACTGCACTGTAGATTCATATTTGTTTTCGTCATTCGCACGTGGCTTATGCAATCGGTACGATTTTCGGATGATGCAGGATGTATTTCAAAAACTAGAAGCCGAAATACTAGAAAATTGGATAATAGCATAATAACATATCCCTTATTCTGTGGTTAAATAAAAAGTTCGCGCGAACATTTTGCTTATTGCTCGACTAAGGATTGTTTAGGCGAGTGCTATTACACTTACGCCTCTGTTGGGGCAGCAGCACCTTGTGTTCCTTTACCTGTAATGAAATAAACACAAATTGTTAATAAGATCTAATACATTCGAAATATTCAAAACCCTGGCCACAAGCGGACATTTTCTGACTGAGACTGTGAGTGAGTCAGCGAGTACGTTGCTGTTTTGTTATATACTTTTACCATATTAATAACCTACAACGGGAATGCGAGAGATCTTAAAAGAGAGTCGAGTGAGTGATGAGAGATCTTTACTACAAGGTCCTTTACTTCAAGGTACTACAAGGGCTTGTTGTACGTGGCCCATGTTAGCACTAAACCAGCCCTACGGCAGTATTGATACCCACCTACTGCAGCACCCTTCTTCTGTCTCTTGCCTTTATAGTAAGTTCGCTCTCTTTTCGGTATCCACCGCTCGGGGTCTGGATCGACTTCGCTATTGTAGTTCTTCGGCAGTTTACCTGAATAAATCAAACAAAGTCACATTATGAGCATAGTTAATGAGATAACAAATTAAAATCACACACACGATGACTGCAAAACAAATATTTTCCAGTTCATTTGGGAAACAAGTGCCATATTTGGCAAATCATCGTCAAAGCACAGAGCAGCAGTAGACGCGCTACAGTCCTCGAGGAGCGAACAGGTTGAACAGGTTGAACAGGTTGAACAGGTTGAACAGGTTGAACAGGTTGAATAAAGTTCATTGGGGCGCCGGCTTTTTGCTTTCCAATAAAGGACGTAAACTCTAAAAATACTAAGCATGTCAGCATGATGTAATAGGGCTACCTCCTGTTAACTAGCGACTTCAGTGAGAAAACTCTTGTACTCGGCCAATTCTCGGAGACGGGATTTCGCCTGTATAGGTAATCGTATAAATGCAATTGTTGTTAATGATTTACACTACGAGGAGACTCTTTCAATATCACTTGTAGTGTAAATCATTACCAGTTGCATTCATACGATTACCTAGATGACTTAGATATTACCAACGCTTGCACGCGTGTTTATCTACACTGCAGTGCAAATTAAAAATTAAGGATAAATTGGTCTGCTCTCGGCCAATCACAATGAAGTAATTCGGTACTTGTTCACTAAGTCTTTCGTTCACTATTAGTCTAAACATCGGTATTTACACGTACCTCTTTTTCGTTTTCTTTTTCTTCTTTTCACAACGAGGTCTTTCCTGTCAGTCGCAAGCAACCACAAAGTTAAAACGTGCATATTACATGAAATTAAACTCAACCTCATTCCTGAAGAACAGAGACCATGGAAACGAGGATGGAAAAAACTTTTCACTTAACTTTCAAAATGATAATTGTGATTACTTAAGTCTAAGCTACATAGAAAAATGGTTCATAAACTTCTTCAACATGGTCCGACCAATCACTGCAAACTTGCTGTTTTTTCAACCAATCATGGGTGAAGCGGACACCAGGGAAAGCGCTGCTTATGCGCGATTTCCCGCGCTTGGCGCCGGTTGCAGTTTTATTCGGACTCGAGTTTTGATTGGTTCATTGCATCGTTAGTGTCTATTGTGATTGGTCAGATACCGTACGTAACTTTAAGTTTGGCTCTCTGGCTGTCACCTCTGGTCCATGCCACAAGAATGAAAAATTTTAGAGACTGATATTAATTTAGTGTTTTTTTATTCTGCTAATAATCGTTACTACTAACGTCAAATCTTCCATTTCTGTATCGCCACCCTCTTGCTTAACTTTTGCTCGACCATATCGCGATCCCATGGTACTGAGGGACATCTCCAATTCATCCACGGCTACAGGTGTACTCTGGGAAGTCGTGTCTAGCGGTGCAAGTTTTTCGCTGTAGCTGTGTGATAACTACAGTTAAGGCAAAGCAAAGCAATAACCTTTTGAGAGTTTGTGGTTAATTTCGGATTAAAAATCGTTTAATTTCAAGTGTGAGCAATGGGGAAAATGAATTGCCTCAAAGGTGCATTCAGAGGTTTTCGATCCTTACTGTCCAATCACTATAAAGCGTTAGTAGACGTGAGCACTGTGATAGTTATCACGCCAGCATGGTCGCTTAACGGCTACACTTGCAAAAAGCGTGGCCGTGGTCTATTTCCCGCCGAAAAAAGGGTGACGGGTTGAGGTTACTTTAACGTAATAATATAAGAAAAGGATACTGCTCTGCTTTCTTTAGATTTAAACGAGAATACGCCTTGATAAGTTGAGCTAATGTTTTCACATCTCGTGGATCTTCCCTGAGAAAAAAAAGCAAATAGAAGACAAGCATTATTTGTAGGTAGTCTGCATACGAGCCAAGTAGCCCATCAGGCTGGAGCTTATCCTGGTTTCTGTAGCATGAAGCGACCAGGAGTATTTCTACTTCCCCTGGATAGGATGCTAGTCCATCGCAGGGTTACCCCCAGCATTAAGTTCCATTTATACACCTGGGTGGACAGAGGCACTGTGAGAGTAAAGTGTCTTGCCCAAGAACACAACATAATGTCCCCAGTCAGGGCTCGAACACCGACCGTTCGATCCGGAAGCGAGCGCACTAACCGTGAGGCCACCACGTCTCCACAGCATTGTTAGACTTAGTAACTCCAAATAAAAGAACTGACAATGCGCACGACAGCGCTGAGTAAATAGGGATAATTCATACGATGCACAAGCACTAAATCCCTCCTCAGTGTAAAAGACAAGGAATTTCACGTACTTGTGTAGTTTCTCCAGCATATCCACCGCCTCTTTGGCTTTGCCGTGTTGCAATTTATACGCCACATTTTCTCTCATCAATGAAAGTACTTCAGACTGTCGCATGAGTTCCTGCAACAGAAATGGGGCTTCAAATTAGGACAATTTCCAACGGGAGGGTGTACGAGTCAAACCTACTGACCTTGTTCTTCTGCGCATGTTCCACAGCGTCATCAAGCACTTCAACAGCAGTATTGACGTCACCAAGATGGGAGTATAACGTCACCAGAGCAGACACCTGATCATGAGATAACACAAACGATATGCTCAGATGAAATTTGGATGGTTTGTTGATGGTCAGTGGAGAGAATGGAGAACAGGCTCTTGCCACTTAAAAATACGCAGATCACTCTTTCCCTCCCAGAATCGAACCTGAATCCGAAAAAAGCAGTTCCTAAGTTTAGTTTTGTGTAAAAAATATGAAAGTGTCAATTGATTCAAATACTACTGAGTATAATAACTCTGTTGTGCTGTTCGCCCTGACCAACACCATTGCCAAATGATCTAGTACATTTAAGCTAACAACTAACACACATCTAAGTTGGCAACAGAAGGTAGTGATTCAAATGGCTTCACACCACTTGCAGTGGTACTTATTGTATTTATTTATTACAATTTAATGGCAAAATATGTAAAAAGTACGTCTATATATGTGAAAAAAGGTGAGAAAAAGAATCTATAACATAAGCCATTAAGAGGTCTATGAAAGAGTCCTGGGACCCCATCCAAGATAGGATACCTAAATATGTAGAAATAAAAAACATGAAACCTAACAAAAAAAAGTCATGAAAAACATTGACGCATCACGTATCCCGCACGTATTCGCTATCGTTAAAGATTTAACTGATATTTGAAAACTCTCATTTTTTTCTGAACATTTGCTAGCAACTGTTTATAGTAAGTTGTGTCATAATTGCAAACCTTACTTTATATAATAACTTACCACGCCTGGTTTGTATGCCAGGTCTTTAATTGAGCGTAGTGTGGTACAGGCACTGCGAATGTTTCCTATATGATGACAAGATCAGAAACTCAGAGTACAGTACAGTTTCAAGTAATGAATGAAGGACCATGAAAGAACTCACTTAAGGACGGTGCCTAGTAAATACAAAGGTTTTTGCGCCAGGTTAGGAACACGCGGAAAAAGTAGATCTTTCCAAGGGCTATTGGAATCCAAAAAGAAACATAGGCACGCAAGGTGTGCAAGAGTTATTTTTTTTTGTAAAGTGACGGAGATAAGAGCATTCATGGAGCTGTTTACAGTAATGATTTGGTTAATTTGACAAGTTTTTTTGGTTGCGATGTACAGCAGGAAAGACACTGGGAATTTATGATGTACATGCGATGTTACATCGGTCATGGTAAGATAGCTAAATAGTAAGCCTTAAAATGTTTGACTGAACAAACTACAGTAATCTGACACGTCTCCAGATTAATGTAGATACCATCTTATTTTCTAACAGGCAATTTGATTCGTTCTTTGATACAACCCACACTGT
>Ga0126339_10003440_pt1 | contig 11528 bp, 6 predicted proteins | sample OrbTmetagenome_2_FD_92532 | JGI IMG/M metagenome (GOLD analysis project Ga0126339, IMG submission 92532) | Coral microbial communities from Petempiche,Puerto Morelos, Mexico - Orbicella T R C metagenome | ecosystem: Host-associated > Invertebrates > Cnidaria > Coral | place: Petempiche,Puerto...
GGGGTTCCAAACACCTCGAAACAATAAAAGCACTCCGCCTTCGGCGTCGTGCTTTCATCTGTTTCTCGGTGTTTGGAACCCCTGATGAAAAACTCGCACTCGTTTTTGATCTATTACTTATCAATATTTTAATATTTACTTATTAACTTTTTAATATATACTTATTCATTTTTACATTCATAATTTCTTTTTTTGCGTGTGTCCCCAATTAGCAGCAATGCTAAATACCCCAGACAGGTTAATAAAGGTTTTTGTTGTTGTTGTTGTTGTTGTTGTAAGAGAGATAAAAAAGATTCCCGAGTTAGTGGCTTTAATACTCTTCAAATTGTAAATCTGTGACAAAAGAAACCAGTAAAGTGCTCATCTAATGAAAGTGCAAATTAATTTAAGCAGCCTTTGAGGGGACTCGTCCACCAATGTAGAATATAATATCAGCCAAGTAGCACTGTTTACCTTCAATACTTCTCATCGAAATGCTTCTCAGTTGTATCAGTCGATATCGTTGTGTATTAATTTTGAATTGTTTTCTTGTTAACAACAAAGGTGGCAACAGCAAAAGAAAAAGAACGTGGTATTCTGTGACTATTTAATAATTGAATTTATTTAGTTCTTGTTTATCACTGAAAAAAATTTACATTCTGAGTAAAACAAAATCGTTTCTCTTCCATTTCTTCATCAGATATTTAACTTTATTTCATTCATCTCCAGCAGTGAAAGAGAAAACAAGCACCTCTTCCGTGTGTTTTGGAGAAAACAAGGGTTTCATTTTACCTACCTTTGAGAGGGAAACAAAAGTATCAAGTTACAAAGTCGGCGTGAAAAGCTAACTTGTCACATTTGCTGCTTAAACGTAATATTGAATTTAAAATGAACGAAAATCAAGTTAAAACACCAGTCAGAGTAAAATTTAAAGACTGTCATGACAAACAGTAATTGCGAGTAATTTTTGGACCTTGAACAGATATACAAACATGAAACATCCTGGCAGACTACCAAAGTAAATTTATACAAACTGGAAGTGAACTGAGCAGGGGTGGAGTTAGACTTTCTAAAAGTCCTTTCCAATAATTCTTCTCTGGCCTGTTGGTTTCGCCATTGGAAAGGACTTTTCCCACTTGCAGGGCACCAAATTTTACCGGTGCATTTTTCCACTGCTGACGTAAATACACATTAACTAATGAACAACCAAGAACTGACTATACGTCATGACGTTGCTCGTGATCAACAACACAACTCGCAGAGCAAATGTCTGCTGAGTTCAAAAACCTTTTTAATTTAGCTTTTGTTCTCGGATATACTTAAGGATATGAATTTTATGGAAGCAATTGAATATAGTCTATCCACCTTAATTTCAAGTCTTTGAAAGAAGGACAGGGAAAAGCAGTGGAAGGCTATTTATGTGACCAATACATGTTTGTTTACTTACAGACGAGATTTGACCACCTGCGTGATCTGGATCGTTTGAGAGAATTAATTAAGTTTGGACCTTTCAAAGAAGAACAGAGCCATTCCTGCAGTTTGTGTAATTGTTGCACTTTTAGTTGATTTAATGAATGACCAAGTTTCTTCTCTACAAAGAAAGGGCATCGCAACAAATTTGCATTGGCTGTTTTACCGACTCTTGGGAACAGCCCTTTCGTTCTCTCCCATTCGTTGCGACTTCAATTCTCAACGTTATTTAATCAAGAGAGCTTTTATTACAGAATTAAGGTTCTCCCCGACTTATTCCGCCTTCTTTAGTTAATTTGGATTCTTGTCGATACAAGCTAGATCTACATGAGTTTGTAGCAATTGTCAGGCAGCTCTCTGTCCGATAGCTGGTTAATCTAGACTAAAATAATTCACAATCGGTTTAAACATGGTTTTGTCTTTTGAGGAGGTGTTACTCAATGGAACAGCTTTTGCCATTTGTCAATATTGCTGACTACATACTGCACTGTACACAAATAAATTTATTTGAGTTAGGGAACAGTACTTGTACACTCGTAAACATTTTGACGGAAATCGTTTTCTGCTTTCGTGATGATCGCATGTGGAGCACATGGAAAGTGAAAAATGTCAATCATGTTTTTCGTGCCAAAAATTTACGCTCTGATTCACATCCCTGCAAGTGAAACAAGTTGACCTCTCGTAACTTACGTCGCTCACACTTGCGCTCGCCCTCGTCGCTCAAAGATTATCCTCTCAGCCAATTTCTAGTTCGTCCCAAAAATGTTTTGGTTTCCTTCAATTTACTAGTTCTTTACTTGACTATTTAGAATGGTTCCAGTTTAAATTGACAACCTTTCTCATGGCAATTGAATGAGCAGTGCTGAAAGCTGCAATCAAGTCTGCATTGGATGATATGTTTGATACTAAGCTTGCCTTGTTGTTAGATATGACCTAATACTGGGCTTGTTCCCAGTTGAAGAATTCCTGAGAAAGCATCATCAAGATGACAAATTCCTAGCAGGTAGTAACCAAGTCTAGTTCAGGGATTTTTGCTCAGATTTTTTCACTCAAATTTCTAAGCATTTTCATGCATATTTCATGCTCAATTGACCCAATCACTCTGATCTGGGTATCACTGGAAAGATCTTTTCCTCCTACAGAACTTGAGTATAGGTGATGCCAACTTTATTCAAAGGTGATGATGGTCGGTTATGGGTTGCACAAACATCAATGGGTTATGAAACTAGTTTTTTTGGCGGTGCACCATTAACAAGTATCTTTTCTCGTCAAATGCCACATATACTAGTTAGCAGTTACAATGTATCATGAACAAACCTGTTTGAATCATAAATCTTATAATTATTTAAGAGTAATGTGCATACTTCAAAGATAATGTTAAGTGCCAGAAAATGGTATTAAATACATTTCGTTGTCTCAAAGGTGAATCACAAAAATTTATTAATTTTACTACATACAATCAGCATCTTTCCTATCTAAGCCATTTATAACATAGACAAGTAGACTGTGCAAGAAGAAAAATGCTGTTTACTATAATTTTCAAATATCTCTTTTCATTCCAGAGAGATTCAAGTTTTTAAAATATGCAAATTAGCCAAGTGATGACGTCATAAACTCAACCGGATTTTGATCAAATATGATGAACAAAGATATCTCAGCCAATTTGTAATGGAAATGTTTGATTCTTTGCCGTAAGATTCTACTAGAGGTACTCTGGCCACCATATGAGCTTAAAGATGTCCTTCAGCCTGTACTGTGCAGTCTCAGCACCTTCACACTCAGTGGAATGTGAATTGGCATCGTTCATTACGAATCACATACCTTATCTTTGAGGCCCTTAAAATTCTTTTTCTAGCAGCCTCACTGATTTTTACAGCTGCAAAGTTGTTTCATCAAGTGATATGAGAAAGAACAAAGTATAAAGTTTAGACCGCTTCGCATCCATAATGGCAGTTGTTTTGAAACTTTGAATTTACTTCAAGTAAGCACTGCAGTTGTGAAATGTTTACATTCTGTGATGTCTCACATGAAACAAAACAAAAAACGCAAACAAACTTTCAAGAGCGCGTAGTACAGACTGGAAATGATCTTTAACCTTTTTCTTTACATGGCAATGTACTGGGTTCCAGACCTCCCCAAAATTAAAGGCTTTTCTGGCCACCATTGATATATGTATTTGTCAATGGTGCCTCATCTGCATGATCCAGCAGGAATATAAATATGTTACATGTAGGTCGAGTTCATGGCCTTTTTGAGCTGAAAATCACTAAAATCTTGAAATCATTTTAGATGGGATTGAAAAAGAGCGTGTTGCTATGGGAACGGAAATTTTTATAGCCGTAGGTGTGTGCATGTAGACCTATTAGCTTACCAAATTTCAACATGGTCTCTGCTGCAAATTGATCAAGATAGCTCAATATATACTTGCTATAATATTGGGTTGAGTGTATGACATTATCAGTCATCTCATTTGCATATTTAACACATTTTTCAAACTTAAATATATCCGCAACCAATGCAGATATTTGCAAATGGTAACCGGCATTTTTGCTCTTTTGTGGAATTCTATGTGATAAACCTAAAAATTCAAGGGGTTAAAATTTGATCATAGTAGCACTTTATGAAGTAACACATGAATCTCATGGTAACAAAGCATACCTTGGCCTTTTCCTGTAAACAGACAAGAAGGGCAAAGTTGTTTCCCATTGGAATTTCAGGACATAGACGAGTAATGTCATCGGCACAAACTGACTGGTCATCATCCAATCTTCGCTTGCTCCCTGCAAATTTACCTGAATCATCTTTCCTCTCTCTTTGGCTCTTTGAATTAGAAGAATCACCTAAAAGAACAGTAATAAAATCAGGGTTCCATTAATTGTTCCATAACACTAACTGAAAGTGCTGGAAACAGGATCAAATGAGTTACAATTCAAATGAAGAAATCCATGATTCAAGTCTGTGAACAGCACAGCTACATGTATTTAAATGTAGCAGGCCATTTTGTGACAAGTTAACATGTGATCAATTTAACAAACAACCAGCCTTAACAATGATACAAAATGAAATAATTATTTTTAATATCCCATTTCCTCACTGGAGTCAAGTCACTGCTTAGACCCTCTTTAGGGCTAACGTGCCTTACAATTACTTTTGCTAAAACTTTTCATTAAACTCATCACTAGTAGATGAGCTTGGGAACTGGTTCCTTGTTACACAAAGATCAGCTCAAGACACAAATGATCTGCAAAAATCAGCTGCAATGCAACAAAACATAATTATACGGGCCACGAGGAGAGCTGCAAGCTATTGATGTCACCCCACAGGTCATGTATTGAAATGGGGGCGACTGCTGCTTACATTGGCTTGAGATTAACTTTGCCTGTAATTACATTTAGCCACATTTATTTTAAGTTTTCCTTTTTTTTGGCCAAAATTAACAGTAAAGTGAGATGAGACTCCTAGCTGGAGATTTTTTGCCTTAATGACAGCCCTCGAGGACATACACCAGTAACTTCATGTGCACACATGCATGCATACATACATACATTACTTTATTTACCCTCGAATTTCATTGTAGATGTGTATGTATCATCATCATCCCATTTTTCAGCACCTCCTGTAAATCTGACTTCACTTGAATTCTTGTGACTTTTCCCTATTGAAAACAGTTGAGTAGGCCTGTTAGGGAAAGCATTGTTTACAGTACACACTTTGCGCTTGCCTTGCTTTTGCGCTCCCCTCGCTTTCGCCTCTGTTCACCTAAAATACGCAAATTAAAACAATTACCCGTGTTCCGCAGGCTAATTGTTTCTGACTGTTTGTTCAAAGTGTTACTGGTTTAGAGGCTAACATGAAAATCTTAGAATCAAAAGATTTTTTAAAACAAGATCCAAACAACTGAAGTTTCACCTCTAAGACTATTTAAGATTAGGGGAAATTAGAGTCAAATTAGAGTGCTCAATGTCTGGCTTCTATGGTGAAGATGCTGAAAAGAGTCCATAACTCCCTTCTCTGGCAACAGTAGTTTGAATACAAAATTAAAATTATCAACTTCTCTACACCAAAGCACTTTGACCACAGGGTTCCTGGTCTTTTTAGCCTTGAAGTTGATTAGCCCCTATACTAGCTGGTTAGTCCCCAACTAGAAGTCGATTAGCCCCCATATTCACACTTAAAGAACAAGAAATTGACAGCGTTCTCAACTTCTGGTTGGGGGCTAATCAACTTAGAGTTGGGGATAAACGGTTAGGGCCTAATGTTATCCACTGGAGGGTTAAATGACTGGTTACTGACCACAGAGCTCCATATCAGTTTTTGTATCTCTGTATTAATAAAGAGCAGCACATATGCTATATTTTAAACATTATATTCATCCTCCACGTTTGTCCATTGCACACTCTAAATGCAAATTTTCATGCTACGTTGTTTAGGCAGCATACAGTTAGCAAAATTATACATTTATAAGCTGTAAGCAAGATTATCGTAGTCAGAAAAACTTTCACTCCCATAAAAAGGCACAAGTTCTCGCACTCTGCATTTTATACTGATCGGTAATTAATAACAAGTAACCTAAGACAGTCTACCTAGATGAACGCGGAATCTTGTCTAGCTCTAAATATGAATCTGATATTGCAACAATTGGCATTTCTTTTCGTTAGTTAAAGTCCATACGGGCTAAAATGACTCCAGTTGAGGCTACAAAAGAATTTAACTTTGTCTTACTTTGAACTGAACTCCTTACATGTACGATTAAAGTTTATAAATGCTACTTGTTGTTGTTTCTGAGCAATATTGTCACCTTTCTCCTTTGCAGCGTTTGCAGACGATCCTGCATCAACTCTGGTCTCATTGCCCTTGGTTGAGGCAAGAGGATTTGAAGAATCGCCCAAATGACATACTATTAAAAGAAATATTCCACAGAATGATGCTATTTGTAAGGGCGCCATGATTTCATTCTTATCTCGTGCTCGAGGATCAGCGGGCCCTCAGCTATGATGCTCGTGACTCTACTCCTGCTCACACTCCGGCTGAATGCCTCCTACATCCCTGCGATCCCTGCTGCGAATATTGGGCAGGAGAATCCGCTGAGGTATGTGAGTGCTGGCGCAGGATCGAGCCCACTTCCGCGGGCAAATTGGTTGGGGTGTGCGGCCCTGACCCTATTTATGACCAAAATATGCGATTTTCTCTACCTTACATATTTATGACCTGACCCTTACATGTAAATCAAAACCATGTTTCAGAGCTGCCTTTTGATTAGTTCCCAATGACCAATGTTAAATTGCCGTAAACATGATTTGTGAAGAGCTTTTGATGATTTTATTTTCGATAATGATGAAAAAGTGGCTTCTTCTTAAAAACATACCCATATCAAATATAGAGTACCAAAATAGCCAAAATCGATACCCTATTTATGAAAAACCAAACCATACTCTTTGGGGTTGCACGTATTTATATAGCCCATATAAGGAGTAACCCAGGAGTCCCTCCTGGAGTAACCCCCGGGATTAGAAACAAGGAAAATGTTTTCTATTTCTTCTGGACAAGAGAGAAGAATAAGGGAAAATCGATCGTCTATTCCCATTATTAAAATGTAAATTTGTTTTCCTCTTGTTATCACCACGTCAACTGCTCGTGCTGTCTTTGTGTTTCTATCGAGGTAAAGAAGTATTTCAGACAGTGAGAAAAAAATCCTCTAAAATTACAGGTATCAAACAACAAACTGAAGGGAAATTAGTGAAGGATAGAAAATTTTTTGCGTTTTTTATTCAAAAGTGGAAATCAACTTCTCGGGTTAATACTTGTATTCTAGAACAGAAAATTTCCGCAGGCATTTTTCAGACCATAGGCCCTCGATGTAAAAACTCAGTTGTTTATATAAAAGCACGAGCGGAAGTTTGGGAGAGAGTACAGACCCGTCTAAAGCGAGTTCACATTACTTGTTATAACATTCGAACAGATTTGTAAAACTTGATGCAAAGAAAACGTCAACTTCACTGAGTGAGGTTCGACTGACAAGTTATAACCTTCTGTAATTGACCTGATTAAGCCCGGCCTAGTAGCTCCTAGTGGGTTAAGTATTTTGCCCTTCCGCCAGTGCTGGTTTTTTCTTTTAAATCCCTGGTTAATTTTATTTCTCTCTGGCCGATAGAAGTTAGTTTCCCTGGTGAGGTGTGTTCCCCAGCAAGAAAACATCACGAGTATGGCATTTCGTCTTTATTCATTCTTCAGTCAATGTGGAAAACAAGCACAAAAATGAAGATCAATTTACGGAACATTTTTTACATTTTTCCAACCTATTTTCAGATTCCACTGAAAAATGTTAAATCCTGGAATTAGCGGCGGGAGCGCTTATTTCAAATTTAGGAGAAGACGGGGTCCTTTATTCGAGGGAGGGGCTTAAAGGGGTGGAGCTCTTATTTAATTTTTCTCAAATCGTTATCGTAATCACTACGTAATATAACCTCTTTAGCTGGTCTAAGCCCGGCGTGCTGCACAAGGTTGGTCGGGCTTTAGGCAATGAATCAGCAGATCTTCGCTACCATCCGTTGCGACGGTCAACGTGCAGTGCTTCATGAGTCGATAATCTCTTGTTTGTGATTGAACACATCCAAAATTAAACGACGCATCTTCTGTTGTCTCATTACTCTTCCATAAAAAAAGGGAAGGGGAAGGGGGCGCTTATTCGAGGGGAGGCGTTTATTTTAATTTTTGGCCGATAGGAGGGGTGCCTATTTGAAGGGGGCGCTTATTTGAGGGGAGAAATTCGACAATGACCGATGCGAGGTCGAAGCGTCGTTCGATTTAATTCTACGCGTAGTTTTTATCCCTGATCGTCTCTTAAAACCCCTGGTGAATAAGATATTCATTGGGGTAGATTTAACAAACTTCATGGTTTACAGACGTTACGTACAGTCTGGGTTCAGGGTCATATTAAAAAATGCGCGACACGTCCCAATGATTGACTGCAGGGTTTCATTTTTTGAGCAACAGAGACAGCTTTACAATTTGTTTTAACGTTTTTAATATTTTGCCGTTTAATAGTTAACTGTTTTAAAATTTTATATCATATTATGAAAAGCGCTTTAGAATATTATTATAATTTTAGCGCTATTGAAATGCAGTTATTATTAATTGTTATTATCTTTGGTTTCTCATGATAGAATTTCAAGAAAAAAGTTCAGTTAAAGGAATGTCAATGTTTTGAATAGGAAGTTAACCAAGTATTGTAGTGTGTCGAGTTAGCTGGTCTCCAGCCTTTCATGTTTATTTGCAAGCCAGGAGAGTACAATAAATGGAAATAATGATGAAAAAAAAAAAAAAATAATAATAATAATAGTAAAAGAATACAGTTTAGTTCAGCCGAAAGTACCAGTATGGATTGGCCATCGAAACACTTCCTCGCGACAACCAGCCATCTTTGCGCAAGAAAATATCCTAAAGAAATGAGAATAACGTATGATCAGTTAAGACAGCTGTTTGGATCTTAGACAATATACCCTCGATGTCCCGTTGAACTGCCAACGTGGCTAATTATTCTGTTAAACGCTATTTCAAGACCTCACAAACAGAGATGATCGTAAATGATGTGTGTTTTTGAAGTGTTTTATCAGAGGGTAACGGGTACCTTACGACAAAAGAGCACTTATGCAATACCTTAGGAGTTCAGTAAAATAGACGAGGTGAAAAGCTGTTTCATTTGAGAGCTGCCATTGAAAACACTGAGAGCGTGAAATAAAAAGACGTATCGCTTTGTTATTGGTTGATTCACTCGTGTCCAGTCTGCCGGTAACGACGGTCAATGCCGAAAACTATCATGGCGTCCTTACGGAGAGTTATAGCTTTGGGAATAATTCTTTTATTAGGGAGTCATTTGAGCGAGTCTTCACCTTCTCCCGATGAACAAATTACTAAGAAAGTTAATACACAAAAAAGGACGGAAATAGATGAGAATACTGCAAGGGAAGTCGAACCAGTAGCAAGTAAGTTGAATCTTTTTCAATTCAAAAGGCGTTGAGCTAATGTCATTTGACATTTGTGTAGGTTGAGTTGGCATTGCTATTTCCCATGCAGGGCTAGAATATAGCAGTGAATTGCCATTTTTTTTTTTGTTGTGTTAGATAATAAAGCAAATGAACCTCGCTCAAAAGGAGTCCAGACAGACAATACAGACGAAATACGCGATCGCAGAGGTAGGTTACGTGTGCATTCTAAGACTTGCTAGGTGACCTGCCATAAAATTATCATATTCTCAGGCGCTGATTAGTTAGCGTGAATTCAGCTGGTTTTACTTCGCGGTTGGTCATATCACTGCATCATAATAGGCTTGTTTTTCTCTTTTATACCATTCCGGTTTTCCTTTATCGTAAGACTCAATGAAACTAAGTCGTCTTTTTCCAAATGCAATAAACAATGCGGGACAGCTGTGAAGCGGATTCGGTCGATAGACCGGTACGTTTCTTTTCAGTTCATTCAGTATACGAAACAGGTCATTCATATGCCGCTAGTATTATTATTCTACCATTTGCCTTCGAATTTAGGTGTTTTGTTATTCCCTTTATTGTAGAATATTTTCCCAATGATTTTGTTTGTGATATAGTAATATTTAGAGAAATCACATACAAAAAAACCCTTTTAACACGTGTACGAGATTTATATACAGTGTGCATGTTCATTTATATTAGTTTCGCTCAAATTATGGCACACGTTCTAAAATACTCTTAAATATCAGTAGGGCTACTTTTAATGTGCTAAGGTTTATGTAGGAAATTCACTTTACTCAATAAGAACAGCAATGACATTGAGACCCAATTATGTTATTTTTAAAACTGAATAATGTTGTGCTTTTTACATAAAAACAGTGGGGCTTACAGAAGATGTCATTGAGTGTAAATTTGGTTCTTGCGGGAAAAAATAAAACTCAAAAGATCAATTTCTGTAATCCTTTACGCTGTAAGTTAAATAGACCCTCACAGTACAGTGCCCTGCCTGATAAGAACAATAGTATTGTATCCAATAATTGTAAGGCTCCCCCCATCCCCTTGTCCCACTAAGGTATATAGTGTAAACTCCCTTTCAATGTTTTTAAGTTGACTTGCATACCCGAACATCCTCACAGAATGTTAAAGGGGGACATGGGAGGACTCTGAACAAGATAATACTGCAAAAAAGAAATCAATGAACATTGCATCACCGTGGGAAAAGTTAGTGAAACACCATCATGGCAACATGTATATTTTAGCCTCACAATTTGATTGCATGAAGAAGTTTGTATGAAGATCCATGAACATGACTGACAAGTTGACCCGAAAAGCCACTGCTGCCAAGTGATAAAACAACCTAAATTTCCAGGAATTGAAGTCGTGCTTCCTGACAGAAACTAATAATTTCACAGAAATAAACTACATAGTTCAGTTTCTTTCATTTGATCTTTGGTCCAAGAAAGGTCTAACAAGAAATCACAGCACTGCAAATACATGTAATTTCATTTCACCGAACACCATAGGGTGTTAAACACAAACATCACAACGTTTCCAGCACTTTCAGTTATGGAACAAGAATAGAACCTTTTTTTTTTCAATTGTTCTTGCAGGTGATTCTTCCAACTCAAAGAGCCAAGGAGAGAGGGGAGTTGATTCGGGTAAAATCAGATTTGCAGGGAGCAAACAAAGATTGGATGATGACCAGTCAGATTGTGCCGATGACATTACTCGTCTATGTCCTGAAATTCCCAAAGGAAACAACTTTGCCCTTCTTGTCTGTTTACAAGAAAAGGCCAAGGTATGTTTTGTTACTTTGTAGATAAATGTATTGAGTTTTTTTTACATAAACAATCATGTGATTTACCTTTGAGTAGAACAACCATGATGATTAACCATTTTGTAATAAAGAAGTATAATTATATTTAAAGATTTGAATCTTAAAAAAAATGTTACACATCTTCTGTGCAACGGCCCCAAAAATAAAGTAAACTAATGTTACTGTAACACTTAATGTTTTGTTATGAAAAGTGTTTTCGTCCTGAAATCTTTTTAAGCAGTTTACTTGTAACAGTTTTTGTCCCATACATGTTCAAAATA
>Ga0126339_10003441_pt1 | contig 11528 bp, 7 predicted proteins | sample OrbTmetagenome_2_FD_92532 | JGI IMG/M metagenome (GOLD analysis project Ga0126339, IMG submission 92532) | Coral microbial communities from Petempiche,Puerto Morelos, Mexico - Orbicella T R C metagenome | ecosystem: Host-associated > Invertebrates > Cnidaria > Coral | place: Petempiche,Puerto...
CCACAAAAAAAAAAAAATAGGGGAGGGGTGTTTTTTTTTTCCACCCTGTTAATATTCCGAGGCCGGGTTGGGACCAACCTAGGCGACAGGGGAGGGAGGGGGGGGGGGGGGGGGAGTTGGTTGGCAGCGAGGCCATGATCGCCCCAGTAGAGAAATTTGTATGAGGGAGAGTCAAAATGGCACATGGAGATTGCTGGGAAAATTTATCGGTGTTCATCAAGCCAGCAGATTCACGCCGGCATAAAAAGATGAGTTTAAGATGAAGCATTCGAGCAGCACGACCAGTAATTTTTACCTTGTTCTCGATGCGTAGATTGATCGGCATTTATTTTGTAATGTGCTGTATTATGCCTAAGAATTTAAAGAGACGTTGGGAGAAAAATCTTCTCAAAGACATGTAGTTCTGCCATCGCAGTATTAGTACATTTTCGACGTCCCTTTATTTTGACTATGCAAAAACGCGGCCCGTCCACCCAAATAGCGGCCCATCGCTCAGATTTGGCGCAAAGAATCTAGATTTGAGTAGAACGCCTCTGAATTTTTTGCAAGGCCATAACTTTTTTTAAAATGAGAGACACAGTATATTGAAGCTGATCACACCATAAAGAAGACAACAGAATTTGAACTAAATCACATCTCGATGGCAAAAGCTCATGTCCGCACAAATTCGCCGCCATTTTCCACACCACCACGCATAACGCCTTCTAACTGGCTTCTTTGCCATTGCTGTGTCACTAATTAACGCACCCTGGCAAATCCAGAACTCAAGTAGAGTCCAGGCTCGGGAAAAGTTGACAACCGCCATATTATTACGTCACGCTATTGTTTCGCGCCTGGAACGGTTACCCAACCTCGTTCCCAGGGTCGTCTCCCTTCCAACCTCGTTCCTAGAGTCCCGTCCCACCGTCGAAGGCCAGAGAGGACCTTGGGAACGAGGCTGATGGTTTTCTGGAACGACCAGCCCGCCAAAACGGACGGACTTCCGGCTTTTGTTCCACGACTGAGACAAATGAAATAAGCCGTCTGTGTTAACGTTGTCTGTGTTCGCTGACTATCGAACGATAAGGTCAACTGCAACACGGAATGATTCCACCAGAAATTTAGAGCAGGAATCAGACCAGCTGATCAAGAGGACAATGTTCAAATCTTTTCATTTGGTAAGTTTTGTTTTATGATACATGTGAACTAATTGTACTATGTAGAGCGGCTGCTAATTTCAGCCATGCTACTTGTGTTCTTTTCTTCTCCTCCGACGCCGCATATAGTTACTTTTTGAAATTTCAGTTAATTCTCTGCACCCTATCTTCAAAACCGAGACATTTTGTCTTCAAGCTCAGCAAACTTCTCTGTGTTTCGATATTGGAAATAGCGTATTGTTTATAGTATATCCGTGACTAATTTCAGCGAGACCTGCCGAGTGTCTTTAGCTAAAAAATTTGTCAGTTGCACTGACAATGTAAAGCTTATCAAAAGGACTATAAAACATCTTGCTCCAGTTTTATCCAATTGTAAGAAAACAGCGGTCTAGAAATCCAAACGACCCATGTTGCTTCCAGCGAAATTTATTATCGGCTATCATATCGAATTTGGCCGCACAAACAAACTACTGCATTTTATAAAATAACTGAGCTACTACGCGCGCTCTCCGTGGTCGATAGGTGTGTTTTGATGAGAGTATGTAAACACGGTTGGGACGTTTTCGCTTCGCGCGTATTTTTGAGAATTATTTTATAAAAGCAATAGAACACTTTTTCCGTGTTTAAACACTCGGGGGTTGGGAGAATTCTCGAAAGTTGTGAAAACCCGAGACGTAGTCGAGGGTTTGCATAACTGTCTCGAATTCTCCGAACCCTCCTCCTATTCTACAAAACCTTGTCAGGCTTTATCAACATTCTTATTGGATGCTATACAATTTCTCTGTCGAAACTGGTTATCAAAAATTTAACGATACGTTACGTCGAAGGTTATTGCATTGCTGGAGATCTAGCGCGAAAAACATAAATACCCGATACTGTTTTTTGGCAAATGTCTTAGCAACCGGACAAAATTTCGTGTTACGTGTAAATGTGGAAAACTAGCATTGAAAAGTCCTACTCCTGGGGGGGATACTCCCTTGTATGGGCTATGTAGGTATGTGCGGCCTTAAAGGGTATGGTTTTCCCGCCGTTTTGGTCATAAATAGGGCATCGATTTTGGCCATAAATAGGGCATGATTTTAGCACTGAAGTCTTGGGTATGTTTTTAGAAGGAGCTACTTTTTCATCTTTATCGATAACACCATCAACAATAGCTTTTCATAAACTATGTCAGTTTGGGGCAATTGTGCCAGCCGCGACGGTCATAAATAGGGTAGGGAAATCCCCCCTCGGGGGTCCTACTCTCACTATGACCTACTGGTTTTCGTTCTCGTATTCAAATCTTAAGTCCCCTAATTGAATACTAATCCTTGCCTAGACTGGATTCTTCGGTTCCTTTGATGCACCATGATCCGAGTGATCTTGGATTAATCTGTTTAGTAAGGAAACGCGAAATCCGTTTTTGGATTTAAAATGACACATACATACTGGGAGACTGGGATGAATTGAAAAAGAAAAAAATAGGTATACAGTGTGTACTTGTGTCTATGCGAGAGAATGTTGACAGATATGAGCCAACCTTTTCGCGGTGTGAATTGACCCTTTTCCTGGGCCACAAAATATATGAAACATGCAGTTAACAATTATTCCCGCACGTATGATATGACACCAGGCACAATGATTACCAGCCGTAGACCGGACTCGAGAAAGCGGCGGAAATCTAGCCTAGTAAGAAACGAGATAACAGATAGCCAACAAGGTCCGTTGCTTGAGAACCGTCGACGCAGTAAAAGTAATAACTTTTGAGTTATTACTTTAAATTTAGTTTATCCCTTAAAAGGGATAAGTGACCGTAGAACGAGTTTTAATATTACGTCATTCAATTTTCGCAGGTTGTTTTGGGGGTTTTTCTCATCTCCTTCGGTTTCTCTTTGAAAAAAGAACGTCGCAACAGGAGACTTCAAGGTTTAGCCAACTGTCTTCAGATGGGCGTACCACAGCAAGCAAATGTATCATCTTACGATGTGCTTCGCTTCATTAACCGCCACCATTACTTGATCGTACCAAAGTCGAATCCACCGACTAGTAGGAAAACAAGAAACGTTGGTGCTTCAGCCAAGTGGAGTACTCCCAGATGCCCATTCACATTTAACGTCATCGACTACGCGGAGACAGTTCCCAGGTTTTTGACCGCTGCCAGGTGTCCAGGTTGTAACTTCCACTGTAAGCCGGTGATGTACACACATTACGTTCTAATCAGGAAATGCAAGAACTATTGGATGTGGACACGGAAGACCTTACCAGTCGCCTTTGTCTGGGTTGACTAAGCACTATGCCGTCATGTGGTGTTTCGAAGTAGCAAGAGCTTGGGGGAGGGTTGCTTCCATACATGGACTTTGTAGGTATCTGCCGCGGGATAGGGTATAGTTTTTGAAGTTTTCAATTCCTAAATAGGCTATCATTTTTTCCCTATTGGCATTGTGTTACCAGTATGATCCTTAGATAGGGTGGCTTTATTATACGGCTGAACTGGTCCCCGATTAAAAGAAAAATACTGATTGGTTCCCAAAATATAAACAGTGTTTTGTCGAGTAGAAATCTTTCATCTTCATTTTTGGAGAATAATTTCAGTTGAATATTCACAAAAGCGAGCCAGAAACGTCAATAAATGCTTACCTTTCGCGCGCGCGTTCACCGAGACTGGATTGTGGAGACGCATCAATTTATCATCAGCTTAAAGTGTCATTTTTTCGGGTTTAGGCCTTAAAAGGGCATCAGTTTTCATTTGCTTCATCCTTACATAAGGCCAGGGTTTAAGGCCCTTCTCGGTACACACTTATAGGAAATTTACAGGAGTACTCCTCTCCCCCCGGAACAAGAGGGATTGTTCCGGTCCTTTTTTCCTTTAACTATAACTAAAGAAAAAGATTTTGCTATAATAACGTGTATTATCGTTTGTCTCACAATGCAGTCACTTGAGATGTAGATCGCGATCTACATCTCAAGTGACTACGATAATACACTTTATTGTTGCATCTACCACGATGAATAACAACAACCTTTTCCTCGACAAAGATTTTGCTCTTACAATTTTCATATTTTCATTTTTAATATTAGACGACTTGATTAAATCCGTTAGATCTCGATTACCGCAACAACAACAGTCCTTTATATATACGCGATTTAGTATAAAGCAATGTAATAGGTTTGCTTGTGAGGTCGTGTTTACACTAAAAACAGAAATATGTACAATAATATGATGATTCTAATATTCTGACAATTCCGCATTGTATTGTTGCAAGATCAATATTTTTTACCTATAAATGAACTTGTAATTTTCTGAATCATTTTTGTAACGTTAAATTAACAGCCCTATAGAACAACACATTGGTGAAATGTTTGCACTTTCATAGATCGCTATTTTTTCTATTAGTCAGTCACGTAAATCTTTTGTTTGTTTCTTTAGAATTTGTTGTAAACCTGAGCTAGGCTTGTAAAGAGTATAAAAAAGATAATTTGTTCCATTGCTGCACAGATAACTGATGAAGGTCTGCAGACTGAAAGGTTTTTTAAAAAGTTTTTATTCTTTAAATGGAAGCGCTCATTTATTTAGCTCTCTTTTCAGAATACATATGGGTGCTGGATGCTTGAATCCACATACTCAAAGTTGAGTAACACAAGCTAATAACTAATTTCCAGATGAACACGTTTATTCAGCTTTGTGACAGATATAAACTACATTCTTTACGCTTTTCAGTATTTCATAAAAATAGATAGCTTGATTTTCAAACGCAATCACTGATTTAGGTAACAAAGGAAATTTGCAGTGACCGTCAATGGTAGAGAAAATAGTATTTTAAGACCAAAGTTTAAATTTCTGTCTAAATATCTCAGTGTACATGCAGTTCTAAGAGCTCAACCAACTGTGGACTAACTGGATTCTAATTTAAACTCAAGCATCAAGTACATTTAAGTTTAACCAGCCAAAAATATATTAGCCTAATCCGTCTCGGTCCATAAACAAGCAAAAAAAGAACGAGGTCAATATCCAGCCATCTTGACCAAACAAGCTTGGTCAATAAAGGATTTATTATATGAAAAAAAAAACGCTATTTTTTGCGGGGCGCAGCGAGTAATCCCAAGCGGGCAAGATATCGCCATCTTGCGCGCTCGCGTAGCCAATCACAGCGCAGGATTCGGTTCATCTTGCCCGCTTACGAAGCTAGCCATTTAATAATATATAATACAATACAGCTGTGATGTTTTAACTGAGGTGAGGAAGCTATGAGAATATTGAATGCTCGTGGAGACATTTCCTTTTCTTTTAAGAAACATCGGACGTTTCGACGGTGACAATTCAAAATCCGGCGACTTTTGTATTCGTTTCTTTACACTATACTCTATACTAAAAAAGCAATTGTCCTTCCTTTTCCCTTTTTTAACTTGTTTACCCTGGTTTTCACTGCGACATAAGAATAAGAAAAAGCACAAGCATAAGCACAACGTCAAGTGATAACGCGTTGCTGTAAGCATAAGCCTAACCATAAGCCCGCCATATTATTTTACTGTATCGAGGAGGTATGGAATCGAAAATCTGGCAAAACGTACTTTTGCTTGTTTTGTGGGCGTCCTCGCTACTGTTAAGCTTATGCTTGTGTTTGTGCTTATGTAGTAGTGAAAACGAGGTTTAAATTAAAACACCATTTACTTTATCCACGTTATACACTGATTTATCACGCACATTTCTAATTTCAAAATACAATGATGATGCAGAACGATCTACCTGTACAAGGAATAAGCAGAGGAAAAAGTCAATTTCAACCTTAAAGCTCCAAAACGTAGGCAACTCGCATTTCGTGTTCTTCCCACAACCAGTAATGTCCGCATTTTCTGCGAAGCAGCCTCATGGTGTAGGTGACAGGCTTGCAGCGGACATCACATTTACTGCATGTGGCATAGCTCAAAAACCTCGGCACGGTGTCCACGAAATCTTTTACTGCCATCTTGAATGGACATCTTCCAGTGTAACCTGATCTTTGACTGTTCTCCTTAAATTTTACAATTTCAGTTGGAGGGTTGGACTGGGGAACAATCATGTAACCACGACGACGAATGAATCGGAGAATGTCATTTGAAGATGTTCCAGTAGAAGCCGGCATCTGAAGACAACGTGCTAAACTGGTCCAGTCTCGACCGCAAGGCAAACTCTTTGCGATCAGACACAGAGACAGCAGTGTCAAGGCCTAGAAAATTTCAAGATGATAGTTGTGAATACATTGTTTTACCATCTAAGCTTCTATGGCTCGTGTTTGTGTGATAGTACCGCTCAATGAGGTGCATGCCTAACGCGTTCCTATTCAGTAAGGTGAAATGTATTTCTTTCTTAGGTTGTTTTGTATTTTTTCATATTGTGATAATCAGACCTTTATATACCGCTCCTTGTGAGTATCACACCACTTGATGTCGAACAGTTTACTCGAGGCTGTTTTTTTTTCTTCCATATTATAAATGTCGTTGTGTAAAATAGCGTGCGACATTTTCTTTCTCTGGCTGGTAACCTGTATTTAGCATGTCTCAGATTTTCGTTAATAAACTCGATTGCTAGCGGCTCTTTCTTCTATTTGTTGTATTATTTGTCTCCTTTACTTATAATAGAAATGTTTTCTATTCGGCTGAGCGAAGCCAAAGAGAATAGAATTCAGGGTTATTTAAACTTAAATCTAGACACACACTACTTAATGATAAGGTAAGGTAAGATGAGGTAAGATGAGAAGAGATGGAATGGGATGGAATGAGCTGAGATGAGATGAGATGAGATGAGATGAAATGAGATGAGATGAAATGAGATGAGATGAGATGAGATGAGATGAGATGAGAAGAGATGAGATGAGAAGAGATGAGATGAGATGAGATGAGATGAGATGGGATGAGATGAGAAGAGATGAGATGAGATGAGATGAGATGAGAAGAGATGAGATGAGATGAGATGGAATGGGATGGGATGGGATAAGATGGGATGGGATGGGATGGGATGAGATGACATGGCAACTTCTTTCACAAGGCTTTCCCTTTGGGAGAAAAGGCCTAAGCACGAAGTTGGCGAATAAGGAAGCGAGAGAAAAAGTAGCCTTCCAAACAAGACGAGGGGGAAGGGGCAAACCAAGTAGAATTGTATCACTCATCGAAAAGAAAAATATAAAATGGAGACAGTTGCTCCAAAGTTACAAACAGCAAATTCACTTACGATAAACACAAACTTGTTCATTGTTGGCCCGGTGTTTCCCTTAGCAAAATGGTGCTTCTTCTTCAAAACTTTTCTATAGTTTCGTTAACTTACACTGGTGAATTTCTGATGAACACACGGCGCTTCACGGCTTTTATAGCGTGGTGCTACGTGACAAATTGCTGAAAAATCTTAATAATTGGACCGGTATTTTTAATCATTTCTAGCACCGATGCCATAAGTACTTCACTACAGGTGTCAATACATTTTGGGGGATGAAACGGAATATAAGAAATTTCGTCAGCATTACGAAAAGGATGCTATCTATTTATGATATTTTACTGATTTGGAAGATTTCTCCAACCACCAAAAATAACAATCCAATCATTTTGAGTTCCTCAACTTTTTTTGTATTGGCCCTAAAAGCTGCCGTAAAGATGGAAAAGAAAGTCAAGAAACCCCACAATGATTGAAGCCGGAAGAGTGGTAGAAAATTATAGGGAATAACAGGCTGGTTTTCAAAAATTTTGTTTATTAGGTATCAAAGAAGAGAAACAGTTGGTCGAGCGCTAAACGTGACCTAAATTTAAAATGATCAAAAATGCAAACTACGTAAGCTATAGAGCTTAGCTATCGTACCTACTGCAATTTGTGAGCTGTAGAAATAAATTGCGGAAAGAAAACTTTCAAAAGGTTTGTCTTAATGTTCTGAAACAGTTCTTGAATTGAGTTATAAAGAGAAAAATGTCTCTTCCTCAGAATAAAAATATGATTTAACATCCGTATGAAAACTGCTGATGCTACGTTTCAGCTTTTTTGGGATTCGTTTCATGCTCTGTTTTAGTACACCTGGCTAATTTGCATGAAAATCTGTTATCACAAATAACAATAATGAGACCTTTTCTTCCGTGTTCCATGTCGCATGTCTCAGGTACTAAAACCAATGAGCAACATCAGTGTGTTTCGAGAGTTTCTTCCCTGTACGGTTTCTCCCTGTTGTCTAATATATAGAGTGGGCATATCACGACTAGTAACATCGTTGTTATAACTCAGTGATGTTTACAAACGCTTTAAGCCTGTCAGAAGCGGCGAGAAAGCTCTTAATCAAAACATATGTTATTCTTTTAATTTGCCATACATTCTTTCAAATACTAGCACTGACAATTCAGAGGCACATCGAGGCAATATCCTGGACGGAATCTTATCCGCTTCACTTGTCTAGCGTCTCATAAGAATATTGTTTTTCTGGTCCAGGCTGAACATTCTTATTTTTCTGCCGATTTTCGGCTGAAAATATTTTGTGAATATTCTTAGATTCAGTAGCAATACAAAGTGAACTAAGTCGTCACAAGGTCTGATTATCTGTCCTATCATGACTTTGATAGCGTTGAAGTAATTTTGGAGCCATACTGCAGGCAATACTAAAAGCCTGACATGACACGTACAACTTCTTGCAAATGTGTTGTTAACATCGAACATAAGGTTAGTGCTGTTCCTGTTTGGCTAGTTTTGCCGTTTAGTGAATGGGAGAATTTTATACTGGTTTAGTTAAAAAAAACATATAACTATACTGCATTTACAAATTTTCAACACACAAAATTATGTTCGTTTCAAAATCTCGGCCACGAGTTTATTCTTAAAATATTCTTAAAATTTCGCACATTTCAGCCTCGAAATTCTCGTAAAATATAAATTTTATAGAAAACAAGAGTGTATTCTCCAAAGAAATGAAGTAGTTCGTCACTCCTGAACAGAATAGGAGGCCAATTCAATTATTTGCATTGTTCTACTAGAAAAATTCAAACAGAAGAACTGAACGAGACTGCCGAAATTTGTAAAGGCGTCCATTGAGGAAATGTAACTTGTCTCAGTACAATCTGATGGTTTCCGGTTTTTTTTAGTGAAAAGTACTATTAGCAGCTAAGACTTTACTTTCAACGGAATTTTGTTTTGACGAAAAAAAAAATAGAATTCCTGAAACATACAAACGATTTGCTCCTTCGATCTTGTTCCTAGAGCCTGTGCTTTTTCGGTCAGCGGTGACCGAACGCCTCGATTTCTTGGTGCTGACCAAAAGGATCGCGGCCTCTAGGAAGGAGACTGTTTCCTTCCTATAGAGTAATCTTAGCTGACGTCATTGTTTACTTTGCCGGATTAGCATACAACTTTGCGCAGAGAAGACATAGTGGTAGATAGGAATTGATTCCAAACAGAGTTTTTGAAACTTGGTAATTGCAAAAAATTTTTAGCCCTTTGGGTAAATACTGTAGGAGATATTGCCTTAAATAAATTGCAAAATTTGGGGGAGGCAAAAGTCCAAATGAGCCGATACATTCTTTGTAACATTTTAAGTCGCAAAAAAGTATGTAATAAATCGGACTCAAGTTCCTTGGGCATTTAATCGTGTCGTAAGTACCCTTTCAATGTCCAAACGCATTACATATTCAGTGGGGTAAGTTTTTAGACCTATTGGCGTACTGAGCAGATTCAGATAGTTACGAAATTCGAAGGTAAAATATAAATCTATTCTTTTTACTAGATGTCGTCACTGGCGTCGCTATCGTCGTTGCTAATAACGAACTTTGAAGAACGCGAACGACGGCGGCTAATTTTTCGTATTTTCATCTGGAATTGAACGCTGTCAGTAGATATTTAGCTCGAGCAAGTTCTGAGACCGGTAGGCGTACTGAAAATATCTTGACATCTGCGAAATTCGAAAGTAGAATATAAATTCATTTTTCACTAGTCTTTGTTCTCACAAAAAAGTAAAAGGTTCAATTATGAAAATTTTATGAGGGTCTTGAAGCGGCCTCCAAACAAATCCAGTGAGGAATCTTGATCAAAGTTTCTGTGAAATAATTTGGACGTGGTCTTTATTCATACACGAACTTTCTCGTTTTTGAATGACTTACATGGCTCAGAGAGCATAGACTTGCCACAAGTCGACCTTTTCTTAATCCCTGACTTACTTATCAGCCCCGAGCGAAGCGAGAGGGTAATCTTCGCGCGACGAAAACCTTCGTTAAGTCTCTCGCGAAGCGGGAGGCAGATTGAGCGACGAATGCGCAAGCGCGAGCGACGAATGCGTAAGCTCGAGCGAAGTAGCGAGAGGTTGACTTTCAAACGGCGAAAGTAACAATGGAAATATTATTGGAAAGGACTTTTAGAAAGTCTAATAGAGCAAGGTTGACGGATTGAAACGCTCTCAAGAAACTTGGAACACTACTAAAATGCAAAGGCAAACAAACCAAGTGATAAATTTTGATGTAATGTAATTCAGACGTGACGTTGATTTGTTCACGAGCTTTTTCGGTTTTTGAACGACTCGAATGGTTAAGAAAGCAACCGGTTGACTGATTGAACGCTCTCAGGAAACTTAGAACAGGCTAAAATACAATGCAACAGCAGATTTCAATAATTGAGAAATCTATCGAAAAAGAACGTTAAACGTGAGATGTCCGAGGTACATCACTCGTCACCCTTGTGTTCCATTTTCATTCACGCGTACAAAGTATTTCGTAGATCTTGGCCACTCTCTCACCCCTCCCCACAAGGGATAGAATTGTTACTGAAGGACGCGGCCTTGAGCTGTGCGGTTTAATGTTTTATTTCAAATTTATATCACATATCTCTTAAATTCATATAACTATTGTGGTCATTTTTAACCCTATCTTTAAGTTTATTTTCCACTACGGAAAAATACCATTGATCATAGTTCATAGAGGGGAATGGTTATGAAACTCTCAAAATTCTTTGCTGTATGTTTTTGTTGTCTTTTTTGGTCTTGACCGCGCACAAAACACAATAGTTGTTTACTTCGTACTGAGGAACTAACTAGTGGAAACGTGTTGGTTACGTTACATAACTATACATTGACGTAATATTTACACTGCACGTGTATGTTTACGTGCCACGTTTTTCTCCAAGCAACGGGACAATAACGATCGACGACAGCATTATCCCACCTTACAAGCAAAAAGCCAAGTCAAAAATGTAAAAGAATGAAAAAAAAAAAAAATAAATTTTGGGGACGGGAAGGGGGAGAAGTTTGGAATCAACTGTTTGTCATTAAATTTCCACGTCTATTTAACACCTGAACTCTTTTCTAGACGTACACGGGTGCCTCGTCGCAATCTCTTCTAGGGGGGGGGGGGGGGGGGGGGCCTACAACTCCCCCCCCCCCTTTTTCACAAATAGAACAACCACAACTCCCCCAACACCAACACGTC
>Ga0126339_10003442_pt1 | contig 11527 bp, 6 predicted proteins | sample OrbTmetagenome_2_FD_92532 | JGI IMG/M metagenome (GOLD analysis project Ga0126339, IMG submission 92532) | Coral microbial communities from Petempiche,Puerto Morelos, Mexico - Orbicella T R C metagenome | ecosystem: Host-associated > Invertebrates > Cnidaria > Coral | place: Petempiche,Puerto...
CGGGTGACCCTGCTTGCTCCTAGTCACGCAACGTATGGCGTGACAAGCACCGTTACGGTATTCGCATCTCAGAATTCTGACTTCACCCAAGTTGTTAATTTCTTGGTTTTGTTTGTTACTGTGGCGTCGAAGGTGAGTAACTGAACTGGAACGGAACAGAAAAATAAGAGAAAGGGAAAAACCCTTTCAAAACAATCTTTAATAGCCAAATCGCTAAAAACTATACTTCAATTTCACGTTCTATTAAATGCAACTATACAGCGCGAGAGACAGTCATGGAGTCTTGAGAGAGAGGGGGGGAGGTACTGCCATATATGGGCTATATAGGTACGTGCCGCTGTGAAGGGTATGGTTTTCAAGCAATTTACTCTAGCATAGGGTATATAAATCAGAGCGTTTGGGTCTAGAATAGGGTATCATTTTTCACGAAACTGACCAGTTGGTTGAAGGAATTGAAATATAATCAAAAATATAAAAAAATGAACGAAATCAGCAAGTTTAAATTTTTGCGACTCAGCCTCAACAGCGGCGATAGATGACCACAGCATAAAACACTACTGGATATTATCAACTGTCAAAAATCGGGATTCAGACGGAAATCGGTGGTTTTGATGCTGGTTACTCTAGTATAGGGTAGCAAAATTCAGCTGAACTAGCTCTGGTATAGGCTAAGGGTTCCAGGGTCCCAGCGGCACATCCCCACCCAGAAATTCCTACAGTACCCCCCTTGGGGGGAATAGGGCGGTGGAAATCTGGAAGGTCAATGCATTTCTGTGGCTATAAAATTTACCCCCAACAAATAGTTCATGGTAGAGTCTCGGTCGAACTTTCATGTGAAAAGATGGGAATGCTCGTGGGAAAATTTGAATTAAGCCAGTAAGAGAGACCAATCTGGCTCCAGCTTTAATATGCCCCTAAAAGATATCACTTTAAAACAGACGGACAGCGTTTTTTGTCATTTCATCGAGTGCAAACCTAAAAGATACGTTCACAACTGAAAATAGAGTGTTTCGTTCCTTCCCCCAAGTGAGATCTACCTCCTAAGCGAGGCGACGAGCATCCCTGACCTTTTCATATGGAAGTCCCCCGGGGTGGGATCGAATTCCTATCGACGTACCGCTAAAAAAGGATGATGATGTAGACAGATAGACAGACTCGCTCTAAATGAGGTAAAGATGTAGCGTGCCATGGCGGCAAAAGTGATAAACGAGTAAAATACGCGGCGAGCTTTCCCGTGATGCGCAAAACGTGTGCGCGCTAACGAAAAAAACCATCATCGTTAATTGTTCTGAATGTAAACCATGTTTGAAATCAACAGGACCCAGATCTCTCTCCTCCATCGTGCAACGTGACAAGCCAGGCTGGAACATGCACAGGAGTGTACGGTAGACCAAAGTGTGTGACAAGCACGTGGTTTGCACATGTCACCTTCAGTGACATCGGAGAAGGACTCCTGTCAATTACTTCACGAGAAAATCGTAATGGAACTCTCACAGGTAAAAGGAAACAGTTTCTAGCGGCGAGGGGAAGGGGAAATTTACGCCCATTTGTATCTTTTACTTCCGGTTCTCGCCCCTCCTTTAGTGAACTACCTGCGACTATTCTTGCTTCGTTAGTTTCAAAATATTCTGTAATGTTTCAACTTTTCCCTCCTTGCCTTCCGTTCGCTCTTTTATAGCCTTCCATAGACTTCCCTTCGTTTTTGACTTTCTGATACCCAAACTAATTTTGCAGCGTTTGGATCGACTTTTGTCACTTCGTCGCTATCTGACGTAGAATTTAAAGTTTATATTTGTAATAAGATAAATAGTGAGAGAACCTTTAAGTGATGACCTGAACTGTTCTCTATTGCTGGCCTCTATTAATATTCCATCTGTTCTTGTGTCTTTTTCAGTTGGAGCTTTCAACAAAGGTGCGGTCAATACGTCAGTCCAAGCATCATTTAAATCCAACTGTTGCCATCCTAAAGTTATTTTCGTCGGTCTCGACCGTGTAGGAAACATGGGAACTTGCTCTGTGGGCCTTGTCCCCGATATCGTGTCCTTTGGTGCCACACCGAATAACACAGTTGTGTCCCTCCGTGGTGGAGAAACCACCAAGGTTCCTTTTACACTCACCAACCTCGGCTCCAAAGGGTCGTTCTCGTTCCGCGTAACTAAAACGTCTTCACTCATCTGTTACGTTATTCCCTTTAGCCTCGCTCTGGATGCCAACGCCAATGCCGCTGGTCACGTGGTTATTGCGTCACGCGATGACAACAGACAGCTTGAGAAGTTGACGGTGACAGCCGTAGCGCAGTCAGATACTGTAAATGTCAAGGAGGTTACTCTATTTGATATCGAGGTGTCTGTTTTGTCCGATACACAACCTACTACACCAGCTCTGAAGCAAATACGTCTTGAAGCTGCTGCACCTAACAATCATCAGTCTATAAAACCAGGAGCACGTTTAGAGTTGAACTTTACAGTGACGAACTTGGCAGCCATTGAAAACTTCACTTTTAACGTGAGTTTCTTGTTTAGAATGTTGGTTCTTCTGGGTACTCTTTAGTTGCTTGGCCTCAATATAAAATTATTCATCTCTACAAATGGCTTGGAATGAAAACGCCCTGATCAAGCCGCCATTTTTACTAAAAATCAAATGAGTCCCCAAAACGTAGATAAACATTAATTAATCTTACCCAGATCCTCTAATAGTAATGATAAATACTTTATTTATACTGCAAAAAATAGATCAGCTGAATTTATATATAAAGAGAGCTTGTATAAACCTATGTGCAGTTGATAAAACTGATTTCAAATTAGTGTTAGCATTAAAAAAGGTAAACACTAAAAGGGAAGATTTGGTTACAGCAACAACAACTATTAACTTCTCACTTCTCGGGTGAGAACATCTTGTAAAATCTGTTTTGATCACGAACCTGATTGGTTCTTGTAAATTGCTCAATCCCAGTCCCGCGATGTATCGTTTTGAGCGCAGATTTATTTTAACTGGAGTCGAAAGTTCTCGTGTACAGAGTTTGTTCAAATCAAGAGGGTATTTCAAAGGAATGCCTTTGCCAAGGCTTTAATAATTCTGGCGCCCGTTGCTCATGGAAGGCTTATCACAACGAATGCATGTTAAAATGTTTCCGTTATCGCGTCAATTTCTCATGAAATGTTGAGTAACGTTTGAAAGCAGCCATTTAACTTTCCATTTTGTACCTTTCTTCAGGTACTCTCTAATCAATCTTCAATTACTGGTAGAGTTCAACCATCTTCAGTCTCTCTCGAAACAAAACAAACCACACCCTGCCTACTAATCCTAACTTCTCAAGGAGACGCCTCTCCCGGCACTGTCACGCAAGTCAATGTCACGGCAACGCCTGCGTCACACAACGCGGACATCAAGCAGTTGACTGTCTTCTCTTTGACAGTAACTACTGATCGTAAACCTCCGGTTAAAAACGATGATTTGGAAAACGAAGACTTAGACAAGGAAAACAAGACAGAGAAGTGGCAACTTGGTTTGATCATCGGTGCGGTCACTGTTTCAATCTTTCTTGTTACCGTTTTAGTGATTTGCGGAGTGAATCGTGATTCCAAGAAGCGGGCGATTATACGAATGAAAAGCAATCACGGAGCTATAAACCAGCCTCAGCGCGATAACTTCGACGGTGTGATCTTTAATGACTACGCTTGAGACAATTAAGATTTGTTTTTAACGTAAAAAGGCACTCTTCCATATTTTAACAAAGTTCTATTGCACTGAGAACTCGTTTTATCACAAGGATGTGTCGTGATCCAGGCAAGCCCGGTATCTAACCCTTCATTGCCATTTACAGAAGTGCACTGCGATGACGCCACCGGCTAAGATAGAGCTGAAGCCCAGTGGAAACGCCTAGAAACATAGGTGTGAAATAAAAGAAACAAATGGTTGTTCTCGGCATGTAAGCGTTTACCATCATCAGTTACAGGCTAATGCTAACTTGGTAGACAAAGAATCGTGGAAATCTGCTCTCATTTTACTTTTTTATTTAGCTCTAATCACTTTAACAGGAAATGTTAGGGAATGATTGCTGGAGGAGGCTTTCCCTTGATAGTACTTATAAATTCTCTTCGAACAATGAGAAAGGGCAAAATACATTACACGCTTTTTCCAACTATGATTAATATCCAAGTTCTCCTCACGGTATTAACACACTGTCAAGTACTAGGTGATGAGAATAATGAAGATCATCAACTACATGATTGGATATTGTATTGATGGACCACCGAATTCTCGGAACTAGCACCAAAGGAATATAAGGTATTCAGTATGGAGAATTTCTGTTTCGATCCAGGTACTGAAAGGGCCTATGTAATAAAGCATTACTACGTACGAGTTCGGGAGTCTTATCACATCAGAGCACACAACGCTGTATCGACATTATATAAACGATACAATTGCGTTTTTTTTCACTCTCTTTATTGTTATAAACGATTTATCTTGATATCATTATTATCTATATTTGTAGAGTCATTGTAACATGACGCGTAAAGCTAATAGCTATAGTGGAAGATAATCCCTTCTTTAGATGGGGAACATTTTTTCACACGTTACATGGGAATCCGCCAAATGTAAAATGTTCGCATACATTTGGATAGGTATTTTTTTCGTTTCAAACGAAGATGCTACTCTTCTTCCTCAAGTGTTATTCAATCGTGTGTAATAAATCAACAATACTGTGTAGTAAATATGTGCGGGATTAAATTGTTTTTGTCACTTTTTGTAGGTTAAAATACATTACTACTATAAAAACATCAGTATAATCGCGAATTTACTTCTTCCATATTCCATTCTCGTAGTCATCAAGTAAATTATCAATCTCAGACTGTACTTTCTATGAATGGACTCTCTGGCTTTCGAGAAGATTCTGAAGAGTCCTTGAGAACGAGATCTACTTCTACTACTCACGGTGGACTGCGTTCTAAAATTCTCCTCATACATGAGAAATCAAATCATATATTGGAGACAACGATTTCCAAAGCTATATTAGTTTTCCACACTGAAGACTGAGAATAAAACAAGCAATTGATCATCTCCAGATCTGCTTGTGCATTCCGGCTGCTACTAAATTAAGGCTTTGAAAGGTTTTTCAAAAGTTTCTGCAATGCGTACAAATGCATGCTCAATAGGCTGTCAGGAGGCATATAGACCATTGTGCTTGTTCGTCAACGCAGGAAGCGTGAGCTCACAAGAAGCAATCATTACAATCACTAAACCATTTACCTGAATTACAAACTCTTCCTAAATCTTTCCTGTTAAGCCTTTTTGCCGTGCCATGTCTGACGACACAGAACCAATGGCGGCCTGTGTTAACGACGAGCAAATTTAACTCGTTAGATCACAGATGACGTCTAAATGTGGTAAGAACAGAGAAATGTTGACGTCTTCTGTGACGTCTTCTAAACAGACGCAGGGCAACTTGGAATCTATTTGTTTTATATAAAAATAGCAATAATAATAATAAAAAAAGGAAAAAAAATATGGTCATGACTTCGTCTACACGCCCGTCCTCCTATAGATCCTAAGTACGAACCAATCGAAATGCGAGAATAATTCGACATGTAACATGAATATAAATTGACTGGCGAGGCAACTCTTTGCCCAACCGTCTCTCTCGCTCTTAACAAAACCCTTCCCCAGTTCGCAATTTTTCTTGGGCATTCGAAGTTGTTCGATCTCCGCACGAAACCAAAGTATGGAAATGTAATGCCGGGAGCATTTTGGCGAGATTCTACTGTAACAATTGGGAACTGGCGGAATGTTAACTGACGCTTCAGTATTGACATTAATAAGTGCATTGGTTATTAATCGTTTAGAAGGACTAGCATGTAATCTTATTCTGCTAGCTGTACACTCTTGCCCAGGGACGGGGGCTACTCCCTTATAAATGGGCTACACAGGTATGTGCGGCCCCAAAGGGCACGCTTTTGGTCTGAAGAAGGGTATAGATTTTGACCGTTTTGGTCTAGAAGAAGGTATTTTTTTCACTCTTGCTTGGCATTGCGTACTTTGTTTACTAGGAACTATTTTTTCCCGCATCAACATTGGCAAAGTTGTAGCCCTACTCAAATGTTTAGGCAAATGGAAGCTAATTCTGGTAATTTGCGGTGATATATTAGAGCTGCGCACTAATATTACTGGTCTGAAATGGGGTTCGCTCAGGTCTGAAATAGGATATGGAAAATCATAGATTTTGGTCTGAAATAGGGTTCAGGTTTAAAGGTCCGGACCGCACACCCCTACCAAAAACGTTGAGGAGTACACCCCCGGGCACTTAACACACAAAATACCTTTAAGTATCCACAGTCAACACAGTCGGTACTAAGGAGACATGAAGTCTTCATTTCGTTCAATGTTCCTTCTTTTGGTGGCTTACCTCTCCCTTACTGCCAAAGCCTTTCTTCCCAGAATTAATTTGGCATCGGGGGAATCGGAAACGAAAGATCATACATTAATCACAAGAAACGGACTGCTGAAGACAACAATACACTTCATCTGGGACAATCCGCATTATCTCGAGAATGAGGAACTGACAGACGTTCTTTATGATGTCTTACGTGAATTGTCAGAGAAGCCAAACGCGGCCAAAACTACCATTGACACTATCTCTTCGCAGATCAAATTCATCAACGCCATCAACGAGATTCAGAGCGCCAATGTGGAAATGGACTCCTCTCCATCGAATAGTACCGCTGCTGTCCATTTTGACGGCGAGCAGTTCTTGCAGGGATCTCAGCGGCTCATTAGACTGCGCCAAGAGCTTATAACATTGCTTTTAAAAGGCGATAAATTACAACATGCAAAGAGCTTGGCTGGGAAAGCCTTACACACACTGCAGGATTTTTACAGCCGCTCCAACTGGATAGAACTCGGCAATACATTGCCGTTTAATACTCTGGGCCAACCCGGAAGTGTTATTTGGCAGGAAATTATCATTGCTGGCAGAGCAGAACCAACTTGTAGGGACTGTCTTTCAGAGGAAGAATCCAATCTGTCCACTGATACATGTGCAAATAACTTGATCACGGTAAAACTCACCAGCGGATATCGCTCAGGACAAGACATCAAGAAGCCTGTTCACATTGGAAAATGTAGTTATGGCGGCCAAACGGACGACAGTCGCCTAAAGCCAGCTACCGGTGGAATTAACAAAGATTCCTCCTCCAAGCGTGAGTCACAGCATGCCAGGTAAAGGATAGAAAGAAAAACATGATAATTTCTTTGGCATCCGAAATCTTTACCAGTTTCTACATCACATAAAGCACAATAAAGGATAGCTTTACGCCTGATAAAAATATCCTGAATGAACTACCTCGTTTGCTTTAGGGGCAATTCCTTTAATTTCAGAAGGAAATCGTAGACCACAGAAAAATTACACAATATGTGACGTTTAGACAGTTACTGTGAGTTCATTAGGTACTCGTTGTAAAAAGATACTAAAGTGAAGCAGTGAGTTCAAAGTTTTCACAGGAAATAAGTATTGCATTGCATGCCTTTGTAATAGGCCATTGTCCTATAAGCTCTTATGTAGACCTTTCACACTATTTTTGGCGCCTCCGGTTTAGGTTTGATAATCCATCTGTAAACCGTAGTCACACAAACACCGCTTACGCCAACGCTATTTACAATAACTGCTATGTTATAAATTTCTTGCGCGAAACCAGAATCACGTCACAGAGACATGATAAACTCGAAGGGTCTTTCAACATAGTCGAGGCCGTTAGTCCGTAGCGCCGTAGCTAGACTTACATAACACAAAGCAAGTCTTGCAAGGGCCGAAGGGGCGGGCCTCTACAGGTCTGTGGGGATATGCCATGCCTCGGTCAAAAATGAAAATTCGTGGGGCAGTTAAGCACCCCAAGAAAATTTCCAAAAATCGAACGCATTGGAACGGTTTTGTAACCCTTTGGTAGTAATTTTCTGCCTCAAAATGGACATTGAATGAACAAAATGCGCGAGAAATAATTATTTCACTGTGAGAGCGTAACATTAACTTTTTTGTGCGTGCGGCTTGAGAGCTCTGAAGATGACACACTTTTATTGCTCACAACCTATTAGGCCGTGCGTGTGTTAAGTTGATGGATTTGCCGTTTACCGGCGTCCCTTTGTACACACCCTCCTTCTCAATGATGGCTCGAATGGAGCCACTCTAGTCTTTTCAAAGGTAAATATTAATATGCTTGGAGCTTGTTAAACAAATTAATATTTGTGTCCGAACTACTTGTGTTTGTTGAATCATATGCGTACGAGGACGGAAATTCTATAAGTTTTGCTTTACGTGCACTTTTAGAGGCCTTGGTATTGCTATTTATGAACTCAGCCTTCGAAATTCTTTACAACATTTAAATAATTTTTGTGAACATTTGCCTAAAATATTATTTGTCTTTTCCCTTTAGTTCACTCACTACACCTGGGTTAGCATTCAACATGACGCAAAGGGAAACATTTGAAAGTTATCTGGAATTAGTTTTTCAACTAACGATACTTTAAAATGTCGGGATAAAATCTATAGATAGACGAGGCAAGTGTCTCGTCTTGCCTTTTGCAAGCACGGGCCAAAACTGTTCTGCTCAAACTCTGGAAAGCGACAGAAAACGTATAGATGCAATCAGAAACGAATTGAAACTCTGTACTTGACAGAATTTTGACCTCGACAGTCTCGCACCACTTTTGAGAGATTTTTTGAGCAGTCCGCCATCTTGAATTTTGCATGAGGTTTTATTCACTGCAATACACCTAAGAATACGCACTGGAATAACCAAGATTTTTTAGTTTATGGTTTCACTTTCGTTTGTTCTTGAACATACCTTACTGTGGTTGTGTGTTGCACACTAATATGGACAGTTTAGACAGAGGAGATTCTATCGCCATGAAGGCCCGAATCATTTTGGAAGAAAACGCAAACATAAAGGTGTTTCGTAACCACTAAGCCCAGACAACCGATAACGAAATATTGATGGTTTAAACTTCTCTCTGATTGGTAGAAAGAAACCAAACATTACAGATATGTGAAGATATGATTGATTATCGCAGTTACACACGCAACTTTTAAAGCAGTTGTGAAATTAAAGCCTGAAAAAAATACAGGCCTAGAGATTCGAACCCATGACCCCTGCGATACCGGTGCAGTGCTCTACCAACTGAGCTTTCAAGCCAACTGGGAGCTGGTCACATTGTGAGTTCGCAACATACCCGTAGATGGTGAAGAATACAATGGTAAATATATGAAAGACCATATCTTTCTCCGCAGATCTTGTACTGACGTGCTCTGTAATTTTCCCATGCCTCATTACACAAGTTTCAGGTTGCTCCAAGACTCACCCTACATGTCAACCGTTTCATTGTAATCTTGCCCACGTACTGTTTTGCCGTCTTATTTTATTGTTTTTAGCATTCTTTTTGTATCTTTCCAAAGTTGCAGTGGAGAGGTTCTCAATGGTGTTGTTTAAATCTCAGTTATGATTAAAACTTTGGTGATTTCTCTCAGCTACCATTTAAAAATTGAGCTCACTTCTTAGCTATCGGTGAATTTTGGAGATGTTGGATCTCAGTAATCAGTTTAGAAAGGCCTCATTTCTCATTGGACAGTTCGAATTTTGACCAATTCTGTGCTATCAGTCAAACCCCATCCACACCCTCAAAGGACAATGTGGTAGGTGCAAGAGGTTTATTTCGTTGAATGAACGGTCTTTTCGGGTGTTAAAACCATGCTAATTAACCAATCATTGCCCCTAAAAGCACGACCTTTAACTTGCACCATAGTACATAGGATTTGTGCAGTGAGTCAGCAATATAGGAATCTTATTCTTTCCCGTCTTTACTACAGCCTCCATAAAATTGCCGCTGACATAGCCATCGAAGCTACCAGTGTCTTTCTAGGTGACATTCGTTCAGCAGTTGGCGACGACATCTTCGCCAAATTTCTGAACCTGAAGTCTGAGAAGAGCATGGCTTTGGTGATAGATATATCAGGCAGCATGACTGGTGAGCCGTTATGTCGTTCAGTGATGTTTGTTTATCCGTTGGACACTCAGATTTTGTACTCAATATTTTTCCTCATTTCTTTCATAATTAATCGTATTTTAGAGTGTCCTCTATTTTATTATTATTATTATTACTATATTATTATTATTATTGAAGATATAGTTATTTTTGATAATAGCTGTGAACTGAATACTGGTCTAAAATAATTATAAGGGAGTATAAGGGGCTACGAGTTGACGATCTTAGCTCTACTTGCTCTTAATAGCAGCTAATAGCTAATACGAGTTGACTGACGTGAGTGCGTTTTGTTGTGAAGAAATGTGTGCAAAAATGTGAGTAGTAATTGGACAGTGGTTTGTCTCAATAGTTTTCAAAGTAACACACACAGAAAACTTTTACCTTGAAAACAAAACGGAAGAAAACAACAACAAAGCCTTAACTCATAAAGGTTTGTTGATCATGCTAAAGACCTAATCGACTAAAGAATAAAACCTCAGTGAGGGGTGTCAAGATTTGACCAAATTTTGGATCCAAAAACGTCCTGCTAATTAGTCCAAACTCTGACCTGAGAGAGATCCAGTGGATCAGAAAATATCTTAAGCCAGAAAAGTCATTTTTATCAGTAGAAAATAGGAAAACTCCTATCCATTTGTATTCATTGTATATTTGTTAAAGCAACTAACTCAGTTGTTTCACATTAAAGTGTGAGCGCTGGTTTATGCTTGTTGCATGTGAACCCGGGAGGAGGGATGTATTCCCCAAAGCTTTTGGAAGGGGTGTACAGCCCGAACCTTGAAACCCTTACCCTATTTCAGACCAAAATCTGTGATTTTCCATACGCTATTTCAAATCTGAGTCAAAAATCAATACCCCATTTCAAATCTCTAAAATTAGTACACGGCTCTAATATATGACTGCAGCTAACCAGAGATGGCTTCCATTTGCGTAAGCATTTGAGAAGGGCAACAAATTTGCAAATGTTGATGCGGAATATATTAGTTCCATGTGAACTAAATACCCATGCCAAGCCAGAGTGAGAAATATACTACTTCAGACCATAACGGTCAAAATCTATGCCTATTTTCAGACCAAACAGCTCAAAAACCATACCCTTTGGGGCCGCACATACCTATGTAGCCCATATAAAAGAGTACCCGTCCGTGTTGCGAACCTCCCAAAAAGCCCTTATTATTCATTTCGATTTCAAAAACGTTACGATAGTTACGAACTCCCAAATAGTCATCAGAACGCAAATTTAAATTCCGAAAACGCCTCAGCTACTCCGCGTCACCATTATAGCTGAGCTAAATTACCCAATACAATGTAGGGTGATTTTAAACTTTGGTGTACTATATTTCGGCTAGCCAAATATGGTACACTGAGTTTTAATTATAAAATCATCTTACGCTGTATCTGTCTCCACTTATATAATCTTCACTTTCCATCTTAAGATGATTAGATTACTGTTGATCCAACGTATGCCAGCAGGGTCATCGTTCGCGGTTTCGTACTTAAG
>Ga0126339_10003443_pt1 | contig 11525 bp, 8 predicted proteins | sample OrbTmetagenome_2_FD_92532 | JGI IMG/M metagenome (GOLD analysis project Ga0126339, IMG submission 92532) | Coral microbial communities from Petempiche,Puerto Morelos, Mexico - Orbicella T R C metagenome | ecosystem: Host-associated > Invertebrates > Cnidaria > Coral | place: Petempiche,Puerto...
AGAAACCTTCGTTTGTAATAATTACCGTTTAAATACTATTTTTTTCCATGGCTTCATTCCGAAAAACCCCATTGTAAAAAATCATATTCGTTAGAGTTGTCAATGTCATAATCCTCGTTATCGCACGTTCGAGAGAGACGAACTGTCGCGTTATTGATGACATCTCGTCGAATTTTCCAATAAGGCGGACATGAGTTGCCGTAGATTTCTACCTGGGTGTGCCCCTCAGGAGTAACAAGTCCCAGTGCGAAGTACTCGTCCAGAAAGCTTGCGTGCTCTAGATAATAACGAAACAAAACCTTGGTCGTTTCCGCTTCAGAAACGACGAAGAAATAAAGTTTCACAATGTTATCATCGTCTTCTTGTATCATTACCGGCTTAAAGTATTGTCCACCTGTTAACAAGAACGATCCCAGTTCTGAAATTTCCCTGCCGAAGGCGTTGATCTGCGCAGCTTCGAAAAAGTCATCCCCAAGGGCATTTTTCAGTTGCATAATCTCTTTTACGACTCTTTCCACTTCGTGGTGTTTGCGTTCTTTCGTCAAGCGACTCATTTCCATTGTTGCCGCATTGAGAATACCAATTATCTTTAACCTGTAGTTTTCAAGTTCTGTCTTCGATTTCAACCGCTGGACTTTTTCTCTCATGTTGTGAGCGTGCTCCAGTTTGAGCAACAGCGTTTCTAATCTGGAGTCTGTAGACTGGTTATTTAAATCTCGACCATGTTTTGACGACCAGACAAGATCGCGATCCTCGCTTGGGTCCTCCGATCTTGAAGTTTCTTCAAGTAACGGAGCGTTATCAAGATCCAGTTCGTCGTCTGGCAATCTCCTGAATGCTTTGATTGGAAAGCACCCCATTTATGCTGCAAATGCGATTTTCTCGGCAATCTGTCAGCGCATCGATCGTGACCAGAAGCCGGTAAATCAGCAAGCTGATACAATGTTATTGACGCTATGAAGGAAGTTGAGTGTGAATCGATGCGTAAATGCATGTATTAACTAAATGCAAATATGCAAGTAAACAACACAAAACAATAACGTCCCATGAGCTTTCACCCATAATGAATTGTTTGATCCTTGCAGTGAGTAAAGAAAATGAAGTCTTTTATACAGCGGCTTTAGGCTTCCGGTTCGACAGTAAAAAATAACACGCGTCACGTATTTTTAACATTAAGAATTAAAACCATTCTTTGCAGATCGAACTCTGTTAAGCTGTATTTCAACATTCCTCCTAGTTAAATAAAGACCTTTAAACAACATAAAAATTGATTTGCAGAGCCCGTCGACGGAGAAAATCAATGATTTTAACTACTCATTACTTCGTGCTATTTCATTTTCAAGCGATTGATTCTGTTGCATACGTATAAGGCCTATATAGACAAAACTTTTTGACGCAATAGAAACACAAAAGAACTCCCCAAGAACAAACAGTATGCTAGCAGGGAGTATAGATAATCAAAAAAAGAAAAAGATGGGATGGAACCAGATATACGACGCGTTGTTCAATATACGAAACGTATAGAAACTAATTTCTCTTTTCTATTTGTATCAGATTAGCTTCGCACGTTTCAGTCAGATGTTAGTCGAGATGATCGTAACTTTTGTGACGTAATAAACTTCGATTTGAAGAGCTATCAGCCTGCAGAACAGGCGGATTAGCAGGGTCAGCCACCGGCAGTGATAGATTGAGATCTTTACAATAATTCCTTTCTTCCTTGCATGGTTTTTAGCTCGACTGGCTTCTTCCAAATTTATTCGGAAGAAAAAAGTAAATACTGACTTTGACAAGAATGAGGAAAGATTTTTTTTTCGTTCAACCCTCCATTGAGGAGCTCACAAACGCTGGGTACACCGTCAGTGTTTTCACTCCAGGCAGGTATTCTTTTTGTCTTCCTCTCGAAAGTTTTATACAAACTGTTCAAAGCACGGAAGAAAATAACCGAGAAAGGGCGTAGCCTTTGATGATGTCCTTCCCTTTGGGGCTTTCTTCAGTCTTGCGCGGCCATTTTTGCTGCTCGCGCGTTCTTTCGTGTCACGCATTACGCAAGCCGGATTTTTTCCATTTACTGAAAACTGGGTAATGCAATTCAGGAGTTTTCATTGGCTTAGCCATCATGGGTTATGAGCCATTATACCATGCTCTACAAATATGGTAAGCGTACGCGTGATTTGTTTTTTTGGGACGTTTTTATTTTTTATTTTAGTTTAGTTTTCTATATTTTGGGGGCGTTTTTAATAAAACAATTCTTCCACTCGTGCTTGTCGGATATAACATGATTATAGCCACCGAGGTGCGTAGTTGGCTATCTACCATCTCATATCCAACGCGCACTCGTGGAATAATTGTCAAATATATGACATCACAAGGACTTCTCCTTGTATCAATGTGGTGAAGAATAAAATCAACATGGATTATGAATCAAGTCAACTTGGAATTAATTTAGCATTGGTAAATTAGATTTAAATTTTCAAAAACACTCATAATTATATTGGTATTAGAACTTTTTTAAGCGATCACAGTGGTCCACGGTCCGTGTGCCTGACCAGTCATTACAAATCTCTTTCTCATTGTTTTCTCCTTAGAGTAGAGTTGATTTTTTTACTTTTCATAACACGTCTACTAGCCCAATCACTTTAGCTTGTCGGGATCGAGAAGATGCTAAGCACTTTGCCAATTAATCTTTTTTTTTGTAGCGCTTTGTTTATCTCATTCTGCATTTAACGAAGTGACGCCCAAATTTTAAGTTCATTTTAAGTTCTTCTGATTTCTCTGGAATCAGAACTATTGCACTTCAGTTACCAGTTTATGAATCTATGAATTTAACGATGTTTACTTTACGGGCTCCAAAATTGCATGCCATTTTACCGGTGATCAGTATAAGCTGGATGTTATGAATTTAATACTTTATTTTAAATTTACATGTTAAAAGTCGGATTTGGTCGTGAACAAGACAGTCACTCACTCATTCACTCGATCCTATTCGGGCGCTTGGGCTAAAAAGTCGGATTTGGTCGTGAACAGGACAGTCACTCACTCATTCACGCTATAACGATAAAACTCTGGCCAACTGGACTCGTAAGTAGCCGCAAGTTACGCATAGAAACTTCCGGAATCGCAAACGGAATCGCAAGTTTCCACGCAAGTACACGCCATTCGCAGCGCGGCCAAAATCCTGTATTTCATTGGCTAATAGGTTGCTAAACAACTTGCGTTGACTTGGGTTAGGTGACAAAACGATGAAAAACTCGCGTCGACTTGCGTGCAAATTTGATCTCGATCAAAGTGAGCGCAAGTAACCGCGAGTCAACGCAAGGTCACGCAAGGCCTGGCTAAACGGAGTCGCGAGAAGACTTAATTTTTTATGTTGCGTCTACTTGCGACTCCATTTGGCCAGGGCTCTAATAACACAACACCCCAACGGCATAAACTTTCTTCCAGTAAAATATTAAGCGTTGTACTTTCTTTCCAGGTCTCAACACTCACAATTACGAACAAATCATTTGTCAGTGCAGTTTATCCAAAGCGTTAGTAATTATCATTTCGTTAAGCCACAAACGATGTGCAAAGTATTTGCGCGTGTTGACTTTTCCGCAATTGCGCTGAAAATCTGCACAATTAATAATTATAGGTCTGTATAGTGTTCATGTGTTTGAAGTGTGCGCCAAATAAAAAAATTGCCATTTTATTGGGAAAAATTGACCGGCTAAATAACATTATACAAACGATATCTATTTCTATGAGGCTTCACGGCTTTTCTTAACGAGTTCGTGCTTGAGATTGAAAATCAAACTATAGAAGTGAGAACTGACACAGACAGGTGGATTTTCTTTATTTATGAGACTAGTCGCATCATTGAAACACAGCAAATAAGGAAAGTTCAGTTATTGTAAAAACAAAACAATGGATCTAAAAGTTTTTTTTGAAGAAAAAAAAAGTAAACTAACCAAGTTAACTGTCCAGCTAAAAATATTCGTTTCCATATGTGGTCTTGTAGCGAAAGCAGACTATCCATTCGAGAGCTAGAAGTTTCCATAGTAACGAACTCTTCCCATTAGCAATCACATGACGTGTGGGTGGAGCGACATCAAAGAACTTTAATGAATCGTTATTCGAAAGCGTGAAATTTTGAAGGAGTTTCGATACGCCATATTGATTCTGCTTGCATAAAATATCTATATTTAGAGATTAGCATGAATAATAGATTTAAGAGAGCAATTGCAGATATACTTCGGTCGTTCAATATCGATAATAAACAAACACAGTTATTGTCCTTGGCGGGTGTTTTGAGATTCATGTAAGTTTGTCCGCATTGTGTTCTGACTTTTCAACGTTTCGAATCGCCCTGTGTTAAGATGGGAAGTTGTCCTTCTCGGTCTGAATACGAAGCAGACATGCACGTCACAGATAAGGCGAAAAGAAAAGATGTAAAAAGGAGAAGGCATTCGGCAGAAATTTCGGCGACGCAGTTGACGAACGTTTGTCTTGAAGACAGCACTCTACGAGAAATCACCTCAAAATTGGAGAAAGCCCTTTGTTGGACGAGTAAACACGACGTTTCTTGGAGCTCCGAGTTTTCAGAGTCAGTGAGCGAATTATTCGTGGACGCTTGTGAAGAAATCAGCCGTTTGGCCGAAGGTGGAGACTATAGTACTGCCGACGTAATTGTAAAAATGATCCTACGGTTGAGAAGCGCTTGGGGCAGCAAACCGTTTGAATTTCTGAAGATTAAGTCGTTCCCACGCGAGAGAATCGAAACGAAAAGTGCAGTTGTCCTCGCTGGGCAGTACTTTAAGCCCGAACAGTTCTACGAAAGCGACGATCGAATCTTGCGATTGTACTTCTTCGAAGTGAGAGATGCAGAAACAAACGCTTTCTTGTTAAAGTACTTCTTGGAATGTAGCAACATTTTGCAAAGGTTCTATGTCCTTTGCCTCGTGTGCTCTGGCAGGCATTTACAAATTACAAAATACGGAAAAAATTGCCCTTCATACTGGACAGTAAGAGAAGATATGCTGAGGGATTTGAATTATAAAGAAGAAAGCGCTCTTGCAAAGTATGGTAATTCTAGCATTGAACCACTGTGATTCAAAGCAATTCTTATTAAGGCTCTTGTTTAATAATACAAAGCAGTTAAGCTACCAGCAGACAGAAGAACTAGCAGCGAGTAATGGAAAGTGCAAAGACCGGGACCGGCGTTTTTGGCCTTGTCAATAGCCAGTATTATGTAACTCCTGTACCGCCGGTACACTGAACAGTTTGTTCGCTTTTTGCTTGTGCAATAACAAAAACAATCAATTGACCTCATTCCTGGGCTGTTAATTATTTGCATTATAAAGATGTCTGTGATTATTTCCTTCCTAAATTCAAATTCTTAACGAGTGCTATTCTGATGAAACGATGACCAGACTGCAACGGCTCGATTGCCAGCCGCTGTTTGGAGGAACGCCGTAGGTCGGACACGAGGGAGTGGCGAAAATCGAGCACACTGTAGCGGTTGAATCAACGGATTACGAGCTAAGTGAAGAATACTGTCATTTCAAATAAATGTTTAACAACAGATGTTTAACCCGATAAAAAAATGTGATTATTCTCCTAAAATGTTTATCTCTGTAGGGAGCCTACTAAAGAGAATTGTTTTCGCTGTCTGTTTTCAAACTCTCATAGTATATATTCAAAATAAGGGCTTCTTTGTGAGAACATATTTTCACAGTGAGAACAAGATACAAACTAATTAAGATCAATTAGTCATGTCTAACAAAAAACAAAACAAAAAACTGAAATACGAAAATGAAGGAACAAGACAGAAACACCAGAAAAACAGTAACAACGTTGGCATTGGGAGTGAATCAGTGTTGCGGCAAGATCAAGCATCCTTTTTCGCCGCAAAGACTTTCACCATGTTCAAGGCGCGGGTGAGAAGAGCGGTTTTCAAACGAGTATCGAAAGTAATCAGGCGATTGCTTGTGGTTTTTGTCGTTGGTTTTTGTTTTGTTTTACTAAGGCGTGAGATTGGCTGAGTAGTCTATTAAATTGGTAAGTAATTGGTGTGGCACTCAAGAAAAAGGGTGCGCGAAGAGCGATGGGAACAGGCAAGAGACCTCTGCCCAATCTCCAGGCATCGTTAGCAAGCACGCCGAGTTTTGCAGTGCACAGGCTTTCATCGGCACCCGGTAATGACGAAAATTAGGGTCTTTTCAGGGATCGAGAATTACAAAATTCAGGTCCGAAGGCTGAAAGAACGGTAACTAAAATCGGTATTAAAACGTCGGTTTCCGTTGTTTTACCATTACTAAGCAGAACTTGGAATAACTTATGATACTAGTAAGATATTATCTTCCATTAACTCATTAACTTACTCGCAGAACGTAACGTCATTGGTAGTTTTAATGCGAACGGCTACTAGAGTATTGTGCTACCGTTGTATTTAGAAGCTCTATTAAAATGTAATTAATCAAATGTGCATGTAGCGTGAATTAACAAACCAATATTGAATACTTGTAAGCTATTCAGGTTTATTCAGTTTGTGCGCAGTTATAATGAGACGTGACGAGAAACATATTTTGCATATAGCAATGCGGTTTTTCCGGTAGGCGGCATTGAATGACCCTATTGTACCTTGGACTCAATGCCTATCACAAAAAATAAACTTCTCTGCTCGACATTTCGGGACGTGACTGCTGCACGAGACAATTTAAGCAGAGATCTTGCACATTTTCATCGTTTTACGTTCCCATGAGGTTACGAGCAAACGTTCTGACTCCATCACAAGCGAGAACAGAATCCGATGAGCTTTGGTTTGCGTTACACAGACGCTCCGTCTAGCATGGGCCACTGTTGTTCCTGCGTGTGCAAAAACAAGAACGCTTTCATTCGCCAGGCGAACGACGACGAATGGGTGTACGTAGATTTCGATTCTGACTTCACCGACTTTGATGATGATGAAGAAACAATCTGCCGAGACGAAGCACTGGAAGAAATTTTGTCAGCCTTCGAAGATGCGCTCTACTGGCCGAAGCAGCAAAGTTTGTTCCCTAATTCAACGGCCATCGAGTCTATGAACGCAATGTTCTGCGTGGCGACTTCACAAATGTCGCGTTTGGCGTCAGAGGGAAAGTGTAGCGAAGCCGATGAAATTGCCGACGCTATCTTTGAGCTTGTGGACGTTTGGGGAGAAAGCGTGTTCAATACTTTGAATATGACATTCTTCACGAGAGAGGAAATTTCCCTCGGCCGGTTTGCCGTGAAGGTTGGACAATACCTAAAGCCAGAACCGTTGCAAGAAAACGAAGACGACATAGCTGTGAAACTGTTTTTCTTCATTGTGTATGACACGGATCTTGAGAAATACATTTGCACCTATCATTTGGAATATCGCGACTATGACGGTATGACTGCAGGGGTTTATATGTTGAAGCTGAAATCCCGCAAGGGTAAAGTTCAAGTGGCATCTTACGGTGACACTTGTCCAGGATACTGGAAAATTCGACAGAACGTTTTAGCAGACTTCTCCAAGAGAAAACGATCTTTCATCTCATGTTGATATAACAAACAAAAACTTCGGTTGATACGAGCTCCCACCCCCCTGCCCCTTCCCCGCCCTTGCAACTATTTCCCTCGGGTGTGAGACTGCTGCATTGTCGACATGAACCCCTCGGGTGAGGGGGTTTAAGACTTGACGTAGGGTGGGATAAGGTGTTGAATTCCGTTTGTTTTGAGATTTCATGCGCGCGTGGGGTTCGTAAGCATGACAATTGAATGTCTCCCAGTCCCAGGGAGATTGCCCCCAAAATACTAGAACTGATCATAGATATGGTTGGGAATTAATTTAATTTGTACAATTTGTATAAATCAATGTAAATAGCCTAATATTGTAAATTAAATGATTCTGTCAGTAGTTGAAGTCTGTGTGTAGTAACGAAATTAATTTAACAAGCTTTGAGTCTTGAGATGGGTGGTAACAGTTTTGTACAGTTTTTTTAGGACTTCTACTTTGCTGGATCGATACTACCATTCAAGTTACCATGGCCACGCATGACCTGTTAACAATACCCTTAACTGTGATTCAAAAACGAGTTTTGTAACCCCCATGTTTTATTATCGAATTATGAGCAGCGTGTGAAGATTCGACTTTTCGCAAAGTTTGAAAACAAATTAAGGGAGCGCCGGGCTTCATTGCAATCCTTAATCCCAAAAAGAGGTCCAGAACTCACTGCCACAACTTGGCAAAAAAAATTGGAGTCACTAGACTCGTTTTTGAGCGCAAATTAAGGGTGTTAAAAACGGGTTGTTAGTGTGGTTACATGGTAACCGTTTACGTCACGAAAATGACCGTAATTTGTATACCCATGATTGGGCAGTTATTTGATATCCTTATTGTGACATCAACTGAAAAAGAGAACACCACAATTTTTCCATTTGTTACGAAAATGGAATGTAAAACGTGAGATTTTAGAATGTTCTTCTCCGCAATCAATTGTGCACTGCATTTCTGTCTTCATTTTAAAATGATTTAGATTCACCACAGCACAGCAGGGCGAGCTTTTTCTTTCAAATTATCAAGGAAAGAACATGAATATTTTCAGGTCAGACCCATTGCAAAAACAAATGACGTTCAGTCCAAACAAGAGTGCGCGTTATTTCTTGAAGAGACAAATATAAGGTCGTATTTTAACTTGAAACAGATTTATTTACAACTCAACAACTGCTTAATACGTCGATGTTTAAACAAACGTATATTTTCTAAATATACAACTATGTTCTATAATTCTAAAAAGATTTATCCTTCTCGTGCTAGAAGCTCCATAAAAAAATTTACTCTTTTGATAATCAACTCTTTCTGAGCCGAGAGCTTCAAGTGGAAATAAGTAAAACTTCTGCACTACATTTTCTTGGAAAAAAAACGTCAGAAATATGAATACTACTTAGAATTCTGGCCGTCTTACCCGACGTACTAGAGCTAAAAAAAATCTTAAAATTCCTGGGTAACGGTAAAGATTAAATTCCCAATTGCCTGCGTCCTTGATTCCTAGAAGTTACTTCTAAGGAAATTTCGAAATCTGGGCAAGCGTTTTTTTCTGGCTTTTTTTCCCCATCTTCTTTCATCCCCGCTAGCTGATTGGTTCACGAAAAACGCGCGGGACACTTCATCCAATCAGCAGGAATGTGTTACGTTTTGGCCAATGAGAAGTGTCCAAAAACAAAATGGCTGACGCCATTTTTCCCGTGTCTTCAGTAGCACGGGTGAAACGCCTCTACTAACAGGCAAAGAAAGCGTTAACTGTCTAATTTACACTACTTTGATCTCCACTTTCGTAAACTTCGTAAAATCGCCTTGTAGGTTTAGTATATTTATTTACACAGACTGAGAGTTAACAAAAAAAATAAACTTCTTTTTCAGAAGTTACTTTTTGATTACTTCGGCCGTCGAGGTTTTAAAACCGATCAAACCAATTTGCAAAACTTAACTATCATTTTTTTGGCCTTATTTTTTACATTTTTACGAATTCGTGGGCCCTTTGGCATACTACCTAAAACGGCCTTGAAAACAACAATAAATAACATATAGTTTCTATATACATTAAATATTCACATCTTAGGCTAAAACATGTCACTGAAACTGTCATAAAATAAGTTGTCGTTGATTTTTGCTGTTTCATAACTCTTCTGAAGTACGACTGGTGCCCCTTCAGACATATTCTACTTAAACAATGTTTCTTTTTTCTTAAATTACAGACAAGTATAAAATTTTGCAGATTAGTCAAAACTGTTTACATGCCAGTAGGTTTTGTTAAGAGAGCTTTTCGAAGATTTGTCTTAAAAAGCAAGTAAACAATATTGTTAAAATGATTAAAAAGTTTAGACCTGAAGATTTAAAATGTAAAAACGGCGTAAAAATGGCATAAAAATGACGTTAAAAGGAGCCTATTTTCACGTCGATAAAGGAACATGTGGATCCTACTTGGTGCTTGAAAATGGACAATGGATCTGTCGATGAAACATCGAAATCAGTAACTACGCCTTTTAAACCAAGCGCTTAAGTCTCAGATAAAGTTTAGCCAATTTTTTTATCAAGTTGTTTGATCGTAATCTGTTTCCACGGTCCAAAGCCACGTAATTATTTTACAGTGAAATAGCCTGACTCACCTATGAAGTTTGGGTGATACGCAAATCTCCAGCACGCAGCTGCCTTTCTCCCTCACTAAGTAATATTTTGAGTGCTCGCTTTAAAAGAAAGACGCCCATTTCTCTCCTCTTCGACTGTGGCCATGTTTGCGCTCTGCCGTAATAGTCTCCCCTCTTTTTGTTGGTTAGACGGGAGAGACCTGTCGAAACAGAGATAAAAGGACTAAGGGTTAAGGCTGCGGTCTAAGAAAAATTACGAGCCCAATGGTTCCTAACCATGAAATCCTGGGTGCGCAGCTCTAAAGCTTACATGAAAAAAGTAGATTTTTCCAGTTTTTTACAGTTCAAATAAACCTTGTTGTTGTTGTTGTTGCTCACAGGCAAAAGCTGGTCACCTGTGGCACCCGGGCGCCTCTAGAGCACAGCCCTGAAGGATTATGACAGGTTCGCCTGACTGAAAGAAACGGAGGCCCTAACTAGGAAGGAGAACGCGCAATCTCATAAGCCGCGATCCTTTTAGATAGCAACAAGAAATCGAGACTTCTGGGAGAAATCGGAAAGTTACCCAGCATTAAATCGGCGGTTACTCTCTCTGCGCATGTTCAGGGACCATATTAAATTTGGACGCCCTGCGCATATCAAACCGGAACCAGGATTTCCTGGTTTTGGTTTCTGATTTCGTCAAGAGTTTGATCACCACTGACCGAAAAAGTGCGGGCTCTGAATACTGGATTGACAGCAATGGAAGTGTGTTACGCGGGCGCATTTTGAACCAAAAGAAAGGATTGTGTTTTTACACGTGATACATCTTTTGATGTGACGTCGATCGTTCGCCTTGCGAAAAATGTGAAAAATAAGACAATATGGAGTCCACCTAGCGAGAGTTCAACAAGAAACGCGTAAAGTTACAAAATTCCTTTACTTGGCTTCGAAGTAACTTATTTCACTGTTTTATAGTATCTCCGCACTGGTCTGATACTTGCTATTATCCTAAATGTATAAGTTGTATTAAACCTCTTCAAATGTGTTACTGCATAGAACTTACCTAACGCGTCTATCATACACGCTTCACGTGTGTACGCCTCGACTGGAATCACGCTCTGAAAAATATGCAGAGACACAACTCCTAGACCGGCCGACCATATGTCTTTAATTTGCTGAATTTTGGGATTTTGCTGTCGGGGAAAAAAATCAGTAAAAGATGGTGACAACTTGCTTTAAAGTGCCACTGAAACGAAATTTTCGTACTGTCTTTTTTCAGCCCAATTTATAGTTTGAAACGTGCTTAAAATAATGGTGAACTTTATTTCTGTCAAATCCTAACGGAAAGTGCTCTTTTTAGCTGCTGAAATCGACTTTTTGGAGCAAAACTGTGTCCGGGCTCTGGAACCGAGTTTAAG
>Ga0126339_10003447_pt1 | contig 11521 bp, 5 predicted proteins | sample OrbTmetagenome_2_FD_92532 | JGI IMG/M metagenome (GOLD analysis project Ga0126339, IMG submission 92532) | Coral microbial communities from Petempiche,Puerto Morelos, Mexico - Orbicella T R C metagenome | ecosystem: Host-associated > Invertebrates > Cnidaria > Coral | place: Petempiche,Puerto...
GGGGTTTTTGTTTTTTTGTGTGTTGGGGGGTGGGGGGGGGGGGAGAGAAGGGGATAAATAAGTTTGTTTGTTGGGGGGGGGGGGGGGGGGGGGGACTTCGATCCGAACTTTCTCCTAGTCTTCGGTTGCGTTTTGCTGTCGTCAGGATCTAAAATGCTTCCAATTTCCCCTTGAAATACACGCATGTTGCTGATTATAGTGTTTGAATCTTCCTGAAGTGAAGAAATTATCAAATCACAAAGGGCAAATAATCGTTCAACTGACATCGCAGGGCCCAGTTTAAAAGAGACTTTCAACGCGGTCAAAAATCCTTTCACAACACGCGCAAGGCGAGAAAGTGCTGAAGATAAGAACTGCGCGAACTAGCATTACATATTTATTTAATATTAAAAATATCAAAAATATTAAAAATACTAATAGTGTTAACTTTTTTAGGTATTGCCCTCGACCCTCGACAAAAACCTACACTCGTTCAAGTTTAAGTTCAGCATATTTGGCGAGTTATGTGGGGAGTTTGGAAAGAGTCGATCTCAAATCAGTGAAAGCTAACCAGAGTAGAGCCGAAATGAAACGGCTAACCATCAGCAAGCTGGAGTGACAGATAGCTGGTCTTTTGCTGGAGAATTTTGACTTGAAATCCTGGCTTAGGATTATATGACTTTGAAGAATATGTATCCTAATATTAACGGACTAAAACAATAGAAATTTACGTAAATTAATTCTTAACCTTCCACTCTTCTTTGCTCTTGTCGTGAATTACGTAGATCGAAGGAACGGTGGTCCAGTATGTTTTCATTTATTTTTGTCGTGCCAGTTCTATTTTTACTAGTAAGCAATACAAATGAAAGAAAGTCCCAGGTGACTCTTACAAACTGCTACAGTTTCTTATTCAATGAAATGAATTTTTTTTAACAGTGTTTTCGAACTATGGTATAGCAAACAATCAATGCTAGAATTTCTACAACAACTTTCGCACTTTTAAAAATTTTGGTCTCTCGCTTTCCGGATAAAAGAGAAACAGGATAATAAACAATTATTAATTCAGCTTTCGTGTGATACGTATAATTATTATACAGACTGAGGAATATTCGAAAATGTAATTTCTTGCAATAATTTGGCTATTCAGCGTTAATTTTGCCATAAAGAAATGGCAAATCTGGCACAAAATGATGTTTTGGAGCATTGTTTTGACAGGCTGGTGAAAAGTTTGACGCGATTTTGCCTTAACAGCGCATGTTGCCAAACGAAGACAAAACGTCAACTGGTAAAAATGTAGCAAACCCTAAGAAGTTTGCCAGAAGCGAAGCTTTAAGAAAACTTATGACACAAATTTGCTAAAACGCTTACATATTTCCCAAAACCTAATGGTAAAAATTAATACGATGACCCAGTTTTCTGCAATGGGGTAATCAAAAGTGGCAAGAACTCATGAATAATGGTGATTATTTGAAACAAAAAAAAGTTTCTTATCTCTCTTTCTGATGTCTAAACACCAAAAATGTTGATATATTTGCCAAGTTATAAAAGAACGGGCAAAAGTTACAAAAGTACGTGGAAATTTCTGTGTACCTTATGGCTACGTTAAACACAAAAGAATTGCTTAAACATTTCCATGTACCTTATGCCTACACATAAGAAAAATTGCATGGAAAATTTCATGCATCGGGTATGGCTCAGACACATCAGAAAAATTGCATGGAAATTTCCATGTATCGGGTATGGCTCAGACACATCAGAAAAATTGCATTGAAATTTCCATGCATCGGGTATGGCTCAGACACATCAGAAAAATTGCCTGGAAATCTCCATGTATCGGGTATGGCTCAGACACATCAGAAAAATTGCATGGAAATTTCCATGTATCGGGTATGGCTCAGACACATCAGAAAAATTGCATGGAAATTTCCATGTATCGGGTATGGCTCAGACACATCAGAAAAATTGCATGGATATTTCCATGTACCTTATAGCTACACATAAGAAAAATTGCATGGATATTTCCATGTACCTTATGGCTACACATCAGAAAAATTCTATGGAAATTTCCATGTACCTTATGGCTACGTTATCCACATAAGAAACATTGCATGGAAATTTCCATGGTCCCTATTGCTACACATAAGAAAACTTGCAAGGAAATTTCCATGTACCTTATAGCTACACATAAGAAAACGTACATGGACATTTCCGTGTACCTTATGGCTACAAATAACAAAAGGCACATGGAAATACACAAAGACATGTATTTCCCAATCTGATAATCCATTGCTAACTTAAGTCGTGGGGAATATGAATTCTAACAACAGCTTGAAAATGACTAAATAATTAAATAATCATGATTTGAATTAACCAACGGAAAGATACATCAATATGGAACAATGGCACTTTTCTCTCTTTGGGCGAGACATCATGGGAACTGGAAATTAAAGAAACAAAAAACATCAGTCATACGTACCAAAATGTAAACCGTAGTAAAGTGTCTTTGAACTGAACGAACGATAATTGAGGTGTTCTTTCTGTCAGGATCGAGCGCCAACTGATATCACACTTCCTCTAGATCTTTGTTTGGTTGCTGTGGCAATCTGAGTAGCGGGCAACTGTTCACAGATCTAACATGTTGATTCATTAATTGACTGCAGTGGGACACAGGCCACAAATATGGGCTGACATCATTAGGTTGTAATGTTCGTGATAATTCAGAGATAGTTCAGAAGGTGATAATTTAGGGCGCGGCAAAATTGCAGAGCAAATTTATTTAGCTAAAATTCAACATAACTTTTTAAATCAGACAGGAAAATGGAGGGTAACCCTACGTTTCGGTCAGCTGTTTCTTAATGTATGCAGAAACGTAAATAATACACGTAATAATAAAACTACCTGTGGCTGTAAAAGGAGCCCGTCAGAAAAAACACTAACTTATCGGCGGTCCGAATGTTTTTTGTTATCCTGGTAAACCAAACCAACTTCGCAACTCAAGCTATGATATGTCGATTAAAAAGTGCTAAGTGATTCAGATCACAGATGCGCTTGGCATAGAATATGATCGCAACGAAATAAGTTGGGTTGTGATACTATTAAAACACTGTCGGTCAAGTTTTTATCCTTGAATGGTCGACAGTTCGAATATTTTTTTTGAATTATAGCAAGCCAAAGGAACTGAGCCAATTCAAACTATGATATGTCGATATAAAGACAAGTTTACACGTCTTGTCACAGTACTTAAAATATAGAAGCAGCTTTTGAATTTCAACGCTTTGAGTCCCAGACTTAAGGACGTTCGCGCTAATCCTCCATAGGAAGAAAGATGGCGGCTGTACATTTTACCACAATACCATGCTAGCCTAATACAGTCTGTAAAGTACAAGGAAAGCCAAATTTTTGGAGTATTTGTTCATTTGCTATCGACATTGTCTACGCTGGGTTTGAAGGTTTTAGAACGTTTCTGCACGTTTTTATGAGCGTTTCTTAAGTTTCCTTGAGCTACGAATTATGGGTAAATGTACCAATCGCCATCTTTTTTCCTACAGCGGATTGTTTCTGCGCATCCTTACTGCGCACGCAAATTCACACGCCACGTCATGCATCGAACGCGCGCTAAGTAATAAAATGAACAATAATAGGTGATCCCTATTTTTCTTTTGGCAGATCATTTTCTGTACTGATTTTTCCACTTTTAGCGAAAAAAATCTGTAGATTAGGAGTTTGAATTTTTTGCAAAATGCACCATCGAATTCAGTTCTTTTTAGGTCTTCGTTTATCTGTGCGACGGTTTCAAATCCCTCTGAAGGGTTAAGTTTTGTGGAAACGTTGGCAGCATTTGGAGTTATTTACGCAACAGACCCACTTCTACAAAATATGAGTAAAATCGTTTACCTCCATTGACTTACCTTTGATATCTTTAATTATAAACCCCCGTAGACCATGCTAAATTACGTGCGCCAATTTTTCAAAATCAGGGCAGTTTCCACACGTTTTATCCCTCAAACGAAGTCGGTGACCCCCAATTTTTGTTTGTTTCTTTGTTTGTTTTGTATTTCTGACACAAGTAAAAAATTTTTAAAAAAAATCGATGGACTGGAAAATTATCGCGCGAACGTCCTAGACAAAAATAATCGTACCGCAGGTATTTCAGCGCATTCTTTGCCGCTTCAACAGTCCTTTTCCAGTTTTCTTTCCCAGTGTGTTCTATGCAGATTTCTTCTTCTTAAACTCTTTCTTTTTTGGAGGAATATGTTTTATAAGAACATCGAAGCTGAAATTTGCGAAACTTAAAGAATATTTTAAGAATAAACCCGAGGCTGAGATGATTATGATGGCAACGGAATTAATTTTTGCGCTAAAATTCGAGCAATTTCCCAAACTCGAGCATCTTGAGGCATGGCTCACAGCTCACAGTCCAATTTGCATAAACTCTGAAAACAGCCATAACTTTTGGGCGATTTATCAATAAAAACATCTTCAAACTTGGCAGCAGTATAAAACACAACAACCTTAACTTATTTTTGCTTGAAAGTGTTGATTAGTTGGGTCACGTGACCTGTTGTGGCGATGTACCAATTGAAACGTTATGGTAATTTTCTTGTTGTCCCTCGCATGGTTCTGACCGGAATGGTTTAAGCCATGATTTAAGATGCTTGAAAAGCTGGAACCTCATGTTGACTCGCCGTCTGTCCTAGTACCCTGCTTTTATTTAATTCAAGATAGGATATTTCGACCAAACATTGTTCACCTTAAAAATATAGAATGAACAGCGGTGATAAACATTTTAGAAACATGCATTTTATGAACTTAACGTTTCGTATGCTAGTCAACATACATTTTCAAAAGTGTAACCGTCACTTTACAGACAGTTTCCGTTTGTAAACGTCTTAAATTTCTACTGCAGAGGTTTTCTGTCTAGGTACCAGACCCCCATTGATACAGAAGAAATAGCTTTCCAAACATTTTTAACGGTTGTACTTTTGAAAATGTATGTTGACTAGCATACGAAACGTTAAGTTCAGAAAATGAATGTTTTTAAAATGTTTATCACCGCTGTTTGTTTTATATTTTGAATGAAGTTACGATGGCCGAACACCAAGGGTTTATATGATATTGTTCACATTACCTAGAAACAAAGCATAGCGATAGAAAGCAACAACAAAGACAGTTTCGTGATGACCTTGTTTCTACATTATTTATCGGCAGAAAGTCCCAGTTCTGAATTCCATTTAAACTATTACATTTTCAAATATCATTCGAATATTATGTCGGCGAAATTTGGAACTCGTAATTTAAAAGCGGCATATTGACCCCACTGGACTTTGTCTCCAGGGAAACCTTTCGAAATTTCTACGACAAAAGTTTGGATCTGCAACTGTATAACGCCAAAATAGGATCTGTATCTGTAAGGCGGGAAATAAAAATCGGAACGAAATTGTTCATTCATCCGTTTTCCATTATTTTAATCCGCCTTAATCCTCGGAGCCAAGTTAATATATATTTATATAATAATCAAATCAATGCGCGCGCTTTGATTGGTCAATCAGCTATGGTTGATTGTGCCAGTAAACTCATGAAAATTTCGCGTGTCTCCTGAATTATTATATAAAAGCAATAGACCACAAGTTCCCATAGTTTAGAGGCATGATAAACCATTTGGGATGTTGGAAGAACACGAGAAGAATTCGTAAATCACGAGCCGCAGGCGAGTGATTTACGAATTCTTCTCGTGTTCTTCCAACATCCCGCGTGGTTTATCAGCCTATAAACCATAAAAACTTGTGGTCTATTGCTTAAATATATATTTTATTTTATTATTATCAACAGAATAATAAAATGCCATTCACAAAGAAAACGATTATATGGAATGACAAAGATATTCAAATTCGTGCCAAGTTAATATTATAAAATATTGAAATATGCTCTGATCGCAATAACCGTTTTGAATAAAAATAATATTCCTTGGAAAATTTCCCAGACAACATTAAAGACAACATTACCTTTGTTCGCGTGCTCAGTGATAATTGTTTTGGACACGGAGAAATATAGCTTAGAAGAATTCAAACTGGGAAAGGCGTGCCATTAAGTCTGCACAAAAACAAGAGAGCTACAAATGGGGCTTATTCCAGGTGAGTAATAAGTTGCATTTCGCTCCGACTGTATTTATTAAAATAATATAAGACACCAAAACAGAAATCCATCTCATGGCCGATTGGTAGAGCATCGCTACAACACTCCACTGAATTGGGAAATTTTTCTGGGTTGTTGAGGTCATGACAATGTGTTAACACTACTTGTTCTGCAGTTCTAAATTCCCCTGATATTCATAATTGTTTCATGTATCACTCTTATAATAACAGCTATGTCAGCTACATGCGATAATGAGCAATATTAACGGAGATAAACGCGCTAGCAAGGAGTGTTTCGAGGTGCACTTCCAGTTAGGATATCGAGTCACGGGATCCCGAGGCAGGACCGTGATGATTTTTTTGTGTGCGAACATAATGAAAGAACGAAGCCCTTGTTATTACGATATGTAATTATTTTTTAACGATATAAGCTTATAGTAAATGATATATTGTATTGCCCTGACCAACGAATGAAATCTAAGCACAAGCAAACGAGAGTGGAAGTTTAATAACCGCGAGCAAACCGGAATAAAAGCTAACCGCAAGCGCGCCGACATCAAAAGCTAACCAGAGTCAAGCCGAAACGAAAGCTAATCACAAGCAAGCTGGAATAAAATCGAGACGGTCTTTTGCTGGAGAATCCTGACTCGAAATCCTGGCTCGCGATTATATGACTTTGAAGAATATGTATCCTCATATTGAGGAAAAAAGAAACAGCAGAAATTCACGTAATAAATTAAATTATTTCCTTCTACTACTTCGGCAAATGTCTTGAATTACGTAGATCGAAGGAGCAGTGATATGTGTTCTATTTTTACTAGTAAGCAATGCAAATGAAAGAAAGTTCACGGTGACCCTTCAAAACTGCTTTATTTTCTTACTCACTGAGTAAAATGAATTTTATAGCAGTGTTTTCGAACCATAGTACAGCGAACAATCTATGCTAGAATTTCTACACAGCAACTTTCACGCTATTATAAATTTTGGTCTTTCCGGACTGAAAGAAACAGGATAATAACTATTATCAATTCAGCTTTCGTGTGATAAAAAGAATTATGCAGACTGAGGAGGGAGGTATCCGACTCAGCCCTTCGGCTTTAATGTATATCGCCCTTCGCGTGGTCTGCATAATTCTTAGTAATTACAGATGCGCGTGCTTTACGATAAATACACCACTCGTAAAATTCACACAAAACTGCATCCGGGACCCAAGTGGCATATTTTCCATATCCTCACTAGTGGCATGAGAAGAATATTGATGACGTCATTTCCCTCTTTTTCACGTTTGTTCTGACAATCAGCTCTATACAAAAAAAAGAAAATTACTCGGTGGCTTGAGGATATGAATTTTATTTCCTCTTGTTAAAAACAAAATTTCACCCACTCGCTGCGCTTGTTTGTAAAATGCTGTTTTTACCACTCGAAAATATAATTTAGCCTTTCGCACCGTCGTGTTATATCGTCTATTTATTATCCATCAAATCTTCACGCTCGCATGCGATTGGTCTAAACGCTTCACGTGACTGAAGTGCTCCCAAAGCTAAAACTGGGAAAAAATCCCGCGTGTTGCGTGTTGTAAAGGATATTTTGTTGCTGTTTTCGGGGGGAGGGGGCTGCAGCCGTGTAACCACGTTTTCGTAATCACTTAAATAATCTCAATTTTACCGGATGCTAATGCAGTAACTGCGTTTGATGTAATGCGTACCTTCAGTGGCCTGGCCTGACTTGTCTCGTCTCGTCTCGTCTTATCTACTAAGTCAAGAAAATGCTGGTTTGAACGACTTTTCAACATGGATACTTTTCAAAGATCTCGTACAAATAACGTCTAGAGCAAATAGCTGGAACTTGTCTAACTCTCATTTTGTGTGTGTGTGTTTTTTTAAGTAAGTTGAATACGTTAATAACTGATATCGTTTGAAGCGGCGATGTACTTTTTAAGATTAATATCCTCTAAGAGCGGTTACGTAGGTTACAGCCTATGACAACGGACTCGTTAAAAGATGAAGTGTCACTGATGCAAAACTTTTAATATCAATCAATCGATGCATATGAACACTCTATTTAAACACGTTACGCCTTAGAGCGAAGTAAGCTCGATCAAAATTCGAACGTGAAGAACTAAAAAGAAAAAAATAAATAAATGATGAAATAAATTACATTGTCACTAAAACTATACAATTAAATACCTATAGTGTAAATTAAAGTCAATTGATATTAACTTGCTCCGGTTAACATAATAATCGGTTTATGCACCTTTCAGTACAGATGCTGTCTTAAACCTATAACTTTAACAAAACAATTTTAGAAGACTTAGGTTTGTGAACAAAGATCCCATTAAGAATATTCTCTTCACGTTTTTGTTTAACATTGTAACATTTGTTTAACCAGATTCATATTTCAGTTCAGTTTTGATTCCAGTTTTAAAGTGTTTATGACCGATATTTTTTATTTCCTTGATTGATAGCATCTTCATGAGATCGTGGAAATAAAAAAATAACAGATATCGTTGTTTCTTCACCGCGTTTTAGCCGTCTGAAAACGGGAAATTTCACTTCCGGCCTTTGGGTCAGAAACCGCGCAAGGTGAAGGCATGGAGCTAGTCAGGCCGTGACGTCAAAACAAAAACGTAGGTCGACAAATAGGTCGGCATATCTTTCGAACCAAAGAAATAGAAACGGGATGAAAGTAAAATATACCAGTTATTAGACACTCTCGCCTAGTCCCAATTTTTGGTTTAGAATTGTCAAAATTTACCAAAGACACCACGTTCCTACTTTGACGTCACGGCCTGACTAGTCCCAGGTCCCAAATCACACTGTTTCTGACCAAACAGAAACTGAAATTGCACTTCCGGTGGCTAAAGCGTAGTGCAGAAAAAAATGATATCATCTCATGTAGATTCTAGGAAGTTGAAATAAAAAATATGTCGTACACTTTTAACCTTACCACTTTACTTAATTACGTCGTTTACATGTTTATATGACAACCGTTTATGCACACGTGTCCGTAACAAGGTTGGCGACAGTTTCTAGCTATTTTCCAACAGCTATACTTTTACGGATGAATTCTACCTCTGTTTTTCAACTGATGCTACAATATTGGTGTCGCATAAACGCCCTGCCATAGGTGAACCAATAATGATGATCTTTATGGCATAGTAGGTTACCATAGCAACAACGCAACCTGTTAAAAGTACCTTGTAATTTAGCTATATATATATATATATATATAAAATCAAGAAGAGAGAGAAATCCATCACAAATTTCTTCAAAGAAATGCTTTTCGCCATCTCTAACAAAAATGTTAACTAGAGGTAATGCGGCGATAAACAATAAAATACTCTTTTCTGTGTTTTATACTCTGATAAAATATAGATTTTTGACCAATCAGAGCGCGCGCAGGGTCCTATTTATATTATAAAACACAACAAAACGAGCTTGGTGACCCCCACTTTTGTCATGGAATATTGATAAGCATAATCAGATGCAAATTTTTGCAAAGTTTAAAAAATTCTGTCCAGAGGGTTCAGAGCCACCTTAAAGGAGCTCAGTCATGGTTTGCCCACATTGAAAAGTTTAGCCTCAAGTTTTCAAATTCGTCGTTTCCAATCCGTGTCAATCTTCTCCATCCTTAGCCATCCTTGTTCCTTTCTGGTTTATCATTATCTCTTTGGTGTTTTTCTATCCTATTAAACTGTTATTTTAAGGTTTCCTACCATTTAAAGGTAATTTTGTATGTGGCCAAAATAACTCAAAAATGTTCAAAATTTAGGTTCCTTGAACTCTCCAGGCAGAATTTTACAACTTGGCTACAAGTTGCATCTTATTCTGTTAATCAAAATTCGATGACAAAATATGGGGGTCACCAAGCTCGTTTTTGAGCTATTAGCAGTCAAGGTCTTTCGCGCCCATTGCTTCTACGCATCCTTATTACGCACGAAAATTCATATCGCAACGTCACGCTACGTCATACATCAAGCTCGCCCTAAGGAAGAAATAAAAGCAAGTAAAGATCGTTTTTACTGTCACGCAGTAAAAAATAAAACGAAAGCTATTCAGTTGATAAAGTCAAGATATTGTGATCTTATAGCAAATAGATAGATAAGACACTTCTCAAAGTTTAAGGTTTGTGCGTTTTCCCAGACTGCAGATATTTGTCTAAATGTTTCGCAGAAATTTACAGAGCCCAGCATGGAAACGCCATGTTGGTGCACCTCTGGGGTGCACCAATATGGCGGCCGGAAAACAGGGTAGACATCTGGAACTTACTATGGCTCTCTAGGTGACTGATTATCTGTACTGAACAAACAAACATTTACATCGAAGCACTTTTCCTAATGATCTAACTTCTAAAAAAGCTAAAAATCATGAGATAGGTATATATTTTATGACAAATGCGATTGTAGCTTTGTGTCACGCACCGCCATAACTCTGAAATTCAAAATACGCTGGTTTTCAAACGAAGCACACTATTGAGCTTTTCATTCTCGATTTTAGAAAATGATGACGTCTCATGAAAACGATCTATACATAGGGCTGGGTACCGGTTGTGCAATTTTCACCTGTAGTTTACTCCCTTCCATTACTAATTTTCACCATTTTAACAAAAAAACTTGTACGTGAGAAGTTCCAAATATTTCTCCTTTTCTACTCTTGTGAGACCGAAGTTTTTTCGAATGTGAAGGGGTAAGACTAATATGTATTATTTCTCAAGGCTTATTCTACTTCAAGTAAGACATAAACTGTAAAAGTTAACTTTGTGGACTTTGTGTACGTTTACCTGATCTAAATTTTACTGATGTAGATTCGTTTATTGCTGATAGTTGTAAGCTAAGATCTTCTTAAAATTTTTAAAGCTTCTAAAATCCGGCAAAAGTTGATCTTTACCTGAGGACATGGCAATTACGTGGGAACATTTTGGGCGCGAACGGCTTAAAAATTAAAGGTGTTTTTAGCAGGTCCGGTACTTTTGCAATGGTAACACGAAAATGATAACGTGTTCACCAATGATTGGGCATTTTTTGATACCATGATTGCAACATCAACTGGTAAAAGTGGTAATAATGACCCATCAAAATCTTGGTCATCGAAGTCTTGGAAAGTGCTGGAAAGTGTTGCCAGTCACCTTAAATACTTCAAATACTTCAAATACTTCAAATACTTATTTCAACAGCAAGTATAATACCGCAGTACGTTTACGCTATGGTGTTTGTTGCAAATGATGACTCCCGCAGTGGCGGCTCCACACGTTGAGCTAAGGGGGGGGGGGGGGGGGGGTTTGTTTTACTTTTCCCTGGCTGACTGTTACAGGAAAAACCTGATCAGTTTGAAAAAAAGACCCTGATCTAGTACGTAGCCACTTGAGGGCAGTTTTAAAGTTAACAATATACTCTCAGTACTATGCGAAAAAAA
>Ga0126339_10003448_pt1 | contig 11520 bp, 8 predicted proteins | sample OrbTmetagenome_2_FD_92532 | JGI IMG/M metagenome (GOLD analysis project Ga0126339, IMG submission 92532) | Coral microbial communities from Petempiche,Puerto Morelos, Mexico - Orbicella T R C metagenome | ecosystem: Host-associated > Invertebrates > Cnidaria > Coral | place: Petempiche,Puerto...
ACATAAAAGGAAATGAATCAAATATTATCAAATGTGTAGTTCCAGAAAATATCCACACTCCCACCATGGAGGGAATTTCACATAAGCCCCCCCCCCCCCCCCCCCAAAAATTCTCATATTTTTAACAAAAAAAAAACAATGGTTTTTTAAAAAGGAAATATTCATAAAATTATTTTCAATTCATATTTCAAAATACTTTAAAAGCCCCATAGAGCTCCTTTCCCTATTAACCCCCCCCCCCCTAATAGCCCTTGCTTGTTTTTGACACAATCTTCGCTCCCTAATAACCCCCGTTCTCTCCTTCTTTGGGAAACCTTTGGAACCTCCTCCTGTCTATTGAGCCATGCACGTCATCTTCAGCCCATCCCCAGGCTCGTAGCGGGAAAATAAAAACAACAAAAACAGAAACAACAGCAAATTAAGTCGTTCACGTAATTCGAGAGGAGTAATTGATCCTAGAAGATGTTCCTCAATTAGAAATCAGCTCCGACAATGATGAAATTGCGAATGCAAAAGTAAACTAATGACGAGAAAACTCTTTTCCGTGTTTGTGAAAGGAAAAAAAAAAGACACCGATAAATTGCATTTTGAGTTTCAGTTAATACTAACATATATTTAGCACTTGCTATATGTACAAAAATCATTTTCAGATTCAGTACATTAAGATTTGAAATAAGGCTCCCTCTCTATAAAACCCCCCTCTGTAAATAATTCTACGTTAACTGACATCTTTCTATTGCTAGCTAATGTGAATGATCTGAACGTAACAGGTGGACGTTTGCAGCTGTTTTTGATATTGGTCTGCCTCGGAAAATGTACACGAAATTCGACAAATGAATACGCACTTGCACAAAAGTGTTTATGGGCAATGCCTAGTTAATTATGAACTGCAAGGTTATGGAAACCATAACAGGCGTAGTCTGTCCATGTTTTCGTCGTTATAGCCCAATGATTGGTAACAGTTTTTAAAACCTGCGATATATCCTTGATGAGAAGTCTTTGCAGCTTATAAAGATAAACTATCAAAGGCAGGACATTAAAACTTTCTCAGGTGTTCCAAACCTTCAGGCAATGATTGTGTAAAACCTGCAAATGTATCTTTATATAAAACCGTTAACACAAGAACATTAAGTACGATAATTAACAACACCTGGATCTGCCTTTTTCGCCAGGTTTCCAAGAAAAGTTCCCAAGTACTATACAGTCTTCTCATTTTGCAAACTTAAAGTTTAGTTGTCGTCTTGAATGCAGACATTCATATTATCAATAATCTGTTATTCCATTAGTATCGTTACCGCAGGAGAATATTGAAATTCGATGACCGATGATCTACATGCATATAAATCTTTGTTCATTTCTTTGCTGTCCTCTGTAAACACAAGAACGTGCAATGACCAAGTACTGCGTAGTATAAAGACGGATAAAGTTTCGTCTTTCCATTCAGAGTTGAACGCTGTCATTGCATATTTAGATTGAGCACGTTTTTGGAGCCATTGACGTACCGGACAACCGCGAATCTCGCTGGTAAAATATAAATTCCTTTTTTTACTAGGCGTCGTCCTCGGCGTCCGTTCGTCGTTGCTTAAGTTCCCTGTTAGGGAGCTTTAGCAAACCACGACGGCAACGGCGACGAGAACGTCATCAAACTAAAGGGTTAACGAGCAACACAATAGCTGTGTACGTGCGTTATAAATCTTCGTACATTTCTTTGTAGTCCTCTGCAAAACAACAACGTGAAATGACTAAGTTCTCCTTACTTTGGAGAACGTGAACTGCACTGGCTAATTTTTTGTTTCTTCCTTTGGAAATGAACGCTGTCATAGAGCACGTTTTAGACCGATAGGCGTACTGAACAAATCTACGCGGTTACGACATTGGAAGGTAAAGTTTAGATCCATTTTTTTAAAAAGGCATTGTTCTCGTCGTCCCTGTCGTCACTGCTAAAGCTCCCTAATAAGAAACTCGCGAGGCCTGATATCATGAAAAACAATAATGACCCATCGACACTGGTAAACCCAGTAGGCGAGGCTCTAACATGAAATCAGATGAAGAAGTGAAATGAAGTGAGTGGAATTTTGATAGCGAGCTTGTTAAAGTTATCGCGATTCAAAAATCGAATACAAAGTTAAATAAACCACAATAATGGCAAATTACTCCCCACCTAAGTGGGCCTGGGAAAAAGGTCAGACAAGAGAGAGAAATGAATGCAGCAAAGTCTTAAAAAGTAAAAATTCAGAGATTTCTCGTTTTATCTTACCTACTCCCAGCAGTACGATCACAAAGGCCGAGTGGGACATTTTGATTTCGATGGTTCTGCACCGGAACGGAGCGCCAAATACAAGTAAACCTGTATGGATTCACGAGCTATGCCTGTCACTTGCCTATCACCGCGAACTGATGAAAGTGTATTTCATGGACACTGTCTCTGATTAATTTGGAATGTTGAAGGGTTATTTACACAAGGCGAGTTTACCTTCAAAAACGTTTCATTCACGAGAAGGAAAACGTGATCGCTTGCATGTATCATTGTTTTAGCCACGCACTAATCATTCAAAATTAGACCCGAAAACAAACACAGTTTGTTTAAAGTAAGAAACTAAACCAAGCATTGATAATCAGTTTATCTTGCTAATACGAATAATATCTGACAAAGGTGGCGTCTCAGTTGCTCAGGTTTTGATTTCTGAGAGCAAGAAATTAAAAGCATAGATTGTTTTCAGTATCTTTGATTGTATTTGTTATTTTGGGCAGTTGTCGGATGATTGCTTCGCTAGAAGCATGAAACTCAGAGTAGCAATTCAACGTTCGTTGAACAAAGTGGTCTAACTCTGGAAACCTACTTAATAAAAGCTCTAGTTCATCTATTGAGTACTCTAATAGTCGATGAAGATTTCAATTCACTATTTCATTATATTTTACAACGTTAATTAGATGGTGAAACCGTTTCATAACTTTCCTCCGAGGAAACTAAACGAAGAGTCTCTCTCTTGAGTAGATGTATACATTTTGCTTCAGATCAATCGATATTAGTGGCCAATATCACTTCACTTTGTCACTTATCTATTGTCGAATTGAACTTGCACGAAGATCAACGTTTAGTTTACTTAACAGTAACTCTTCGGTTCTTCTACGCATCGGTATTAAGAGGTAAAATCAAGTTACATGAATAACGAAACCGATACCTTTTGAACAACTTTGTTTGTTTTCTGAAATTTAAACGTGGTTTTGTAAGCTTTCAATATTGGAAGGTTTTCAGTTTCTGAACCAGCGGTGCATATTTTGAATCACGCACATGAAATGATAACTACACAATGTAAAACAGCATACATAATGAACGATGTGTCAAAACATAATTTTCATACCATATATCAAACAAGAAAGACCGTTTGTGACCACATTTCCAAACACCGAGAAGAGAGTTGAAAATACGACCCGCAGCGGAGTATTTTTGACAAACTTCGAGGTGTTTGGAAATTTGGTCAAACACTGCCTTAAGTGTTTGATATATCTTCTCAATTGAAACTAAAACCAAGGAGTAAACGGGGAAATAAAATCGTAAAAATCTATGCTAATTAAGATCAGATATCCAAACACCGTCACGGCCATTATTCCTTTGCTTAGACTTGATGAATTATTAATGAGTTTGAGAACATTGTTTCAAAACGGATAGTGGTATAATCTGTTCTTTAATACATTTTCTTTGTCTAGTATCTGAGTTACTCGCTCGTTCACTCGTTAGATTTTTTACCAATGGTTTGTAGAGTCTGTAGACGGCGCGTAAGCCAATTCAATGACAAACTTGCGTAAACAAACCCACTTGTAAGCAATTTACCGCAAGAAAAAAAGATAAACATGTTATTGTCCGGCTTAGGGTCGGTCCGTATAGTGAAAAACTGTGACCTCGGGTTTGAAAATGCTGCCCGAGGCCGCAGGCCGAGGGCAGCATTTTCAAGACCTCGGTCACAGTTCTTCCCTATACGGACCTCCCAGCCGGTCAATAACATATATATATTATGCAAATTTGACAGCAGCGCATGCGAACGTTCTTTTCTACTAGTAGGACATCGAACGCGGGTTGTTGATTCGCATAGGGGTGACCTCATAGCACCTTTTCCCCTTGGACAAAATTGCCCAGATGTTTTATTTCATGTTGTCATAGCAGAAGGACTTTTCTTTCCAACAAAGTTGTTTTCGACTTGACTGTATCGGACATACCAGAGTGCCTTTACAGCTTCTGAAACTAGCCAATTTATGAATATTTACATGAAGCTCGTTAAAGCTCGAGATGGCATTTCTTCAGAGGACGCTGAAACCTTTTTAAGAACTGGAGAACTTTCAACAGTGCCATTGGTAAAAAAAAAGTTGAAAGGTTGCGCCCTTTTCAGAGTTTTTTCCAGGAGTTGCAAAGTGGCCAATTTTCATTTTAATGCATACATAATTAATGTGCAAATCTCATCCTGTCTATTTTTTTTGAACTTCCTCGAAAACTTTAACTGTTTGAAACTGACAATGGTATGTTCGAATATAAACGTGCTCTTCAGGCAAAGTATCAGGATTTTCGATCTTACGAGCCTGGCCAGCGATTCTCGATTTTCTTAAGGCACTCACTCTGATTGTCTCTGCCAAACTGATATTGAGCCTGTGCAGAGATCTACAGTTATCAAAAAAAGAAGGACCATTCAAGAAATCATGCTCCGTCCGACCCGCAATCGTAAATAAACTTTATGGGTATTCCTTATCCCCATAAAAAAAGAAATCCTCGTGACGCCCTCTTAGTCTCCAAGGGATTGTAGAGTTTCATTTGAGATTAAGTGGAAGAGCGCAATTCCTTCATTTCTTCCTTTCCTATTCGTTCCTGTTACTTTGTTGCAATCATGCTTTAAAAAAATGCTAACAGTTGAAACGAACTCTAGAATACTGAGGGTGTAAACTGTTAGGATTTGATCGTAATTAAAAAGGCGATAAAATATCATCTCAGTCTGATGTTAATGTCTTGACAAGATCTTACTACAGTGTGGATAGCCTTAAATCTGGAAGTTTGTTTGCATTGATTTATTCACGCCAAACGTTACATCTAACTGGGTTCTCGGTAATCCTCAACGGAAATCAATCATATAACCGTAAAATCTTCTGATTGCATGATCCAGTTTATGTTTTATTCAATACCCACTACACTATCATAACAAGAGTATTTCTAAGCCCCTCTTTTTTTTCCTTGCATGTGTCATTGCATCAGTAACTGAAGGCAGGCTGTAAAGAAAAATAAAAATGAATAAATAAGAAGTGGATATAATACAGGCTTTTGCCTTAGCGTGAGTTATTTAACTGAGAACGTGTAAAGTAAATTTTAAACTCTTCAATTTTGTATCAAACTACCTTTTAGGACTCCACTGGAGATTCGGTGCTTTTTGTCGGCTCCACTGGAGATTCGGTGCTTTTTGTCGGCTGCACTGGAGATTCAGTGCTTTCTGTTGGCTCCACTGGTGATTCGGTGCTTTCTGTTGGCCCAGCGGCCGCGGATGTCTCAGTTGGTTCGCTACCCTTGAAGCACCAAGGTACATTAGGTACCGTGTGATCAAAACAACAACCGCGATCGTCTTCGCATTCTTCCCGTTGAATCCCATAGTAGCCACAATCTTCCCGTTCCTCTGGTGCAATCCCGTAGCATTTGTTATCTGGATGAAAATTAATTACAGAAGATGCTGAAATTCACTATGGTGTGTATTTTATTATTGGCTTTATCGCGCTATGTTCCCGCTTTTAATTCACGTGGAAGGTAGATCATAGAAAATAATGAAAATAAATGATGAAAACAACATTGCGGTGCTAAAACTTTACAAAATGATTTATTTTCCCTGCACTGTATACAAACCAGTTGGATAAAAACACCACTTAGTTTCGAAGCCAAAGTCAGTGTCGTCATAGCAACAGCCTCTGTCTTCGCAGGTTTCCTTGTCAATCCCGTACCATCCACAATCGTTTCGGTCTTCAGGACTTACACTGCATGTGTCAGCTATGTTGAAAAAAAAAAAGTTGATATAGACCTAGTTTTAACCAAACTTATTCACGTCCATGTTAAAGGTGAAGTTCTTTTATTATTGATTTTTTCATAATTCATTGCAATTCTATTTCAGCTACCTTTAAAGGATCCAGATGTCCTCAAAGGGAGGGTGGGGGTTGGTAAAGTGATAAGGGGCCATTCCGTCATGGGAAGGATCAAAATTAGGGTAACTTGGTGACGCTAATCGCGTGATAAGTATGCTCTGTGGCAGTTCTCTGGTAACTCAAGCCTTTACCTGTATGATGAACCAGTGAAGAAAGTTGATCTTTCCCATTTTCTCTGTAGTAGCTAAATGAAATTTGCAAACTTTGAACGAATCTTTCTTTTTGTTTACAGCCACAACTGCAGGGTGTATCGCATATTTTTCAAAGATAACTGTAAAAATTATTTTGATTATATTTATTTGCTTTTTTTGGTCTTGTGTAAAATCCAGACGTGGACTAATGCAAGCGATCATCAAAACTCCGCCTTTTGTAATTGTTTTCGTGTAACCATTATGGTCTAGTTTAAAGAATCAAGTATAGAGAGTATATAGGCGATATAAAAGTAATGTTACCTGCTAATGAGTAGCCTGTAAAAGAGAGAAAAGAATGACTGCAGTGAGTATTCCGAAAAGATCGACTAACGAAAAAAACCTACGTCTCACACAAACAGTATGGTCGTTTTGCAAACTAAATTTTGACCAATCTTAGGGGGCGTTCTATATCGTGCCTATTGGCCATTCACAGTTAAGACTGAAAATAATTAATATACCAGGTGGAGTGATTGGTTAAAGAAGAATAACATAAAAAGGAGTCTAAAGGGTTTGTTAGGCATGACTCTCCCAATGGAATATATTAAAGTATTAAACAAAAAACAAGGGTGTGACCGTGGCTCAGCTGAACTTCCTAAGCACAAATTGATGAATATGTCCTTGTTGACCAGAAACAAACACTAAGCAATATTTTATCAGCGACGTTGTTTGTCTATTTTTATGGAAATGGAAAAAAATATTAAGAATGATAATACAGTATTTTGAATAAATACAAACTGATCATGAATTCTGAATTTTGTATTAAGGTGGCCGAACACAGTTTTCGCGCGCGCTTTTGCTGATGCAATTCAGCGCGCGCACAAGGATTGCAAAAAACAAACATGCCGCCGTCAATAGAGCGATCATTTTATTTACTCAGCACTCGCACTATCTGTGCTATTTTTCTCTATAATTAAACGCAGTGTATTGGTGGCTTTAGTCTTTTTTCATAAATATATGTTAGAAAAGGTAAAGATGCAAATAACTCAGTAATTCGCAGCTTTTTCTTTGTTACCGAAAGAACCCAGTTAAATGCAGCGCATGCGTAGTAAGTCAAAAAATTGCGATTGAATGAAAATCTGCACTCTCGGAAATACGCCTATTTCTCGTGAACCACTCATTAGAATTTCACGAAATTTGGCACGAAAATACTTTAGGAAATAAGTAACTGGAGTATTGAAAATAATTGAACTTTAGCAAAGGAAACTCTAGATATTCCAGTAAACCTTCAACAAGGGACAATTAAAGATCTCTCTTAAATTATTAGCAAAATGGTCTTAACTTGTAAGAATCGTTACAAGCTTGGTGCATGCAAATTATAAAGAAAATCTGATGACTAGATATTCTACAAATAAACAAAGCCGATTTTAAAGGCCTGTTTATTTTTATTCGTGTTGCCATGGCAACAGCACATACGTCAGCTTAACCATCAAAAAACCAAAGTTTGTGTTGTTAACTTGCTTGCTGCCATTTTTGGCGACCGAGGGATCAAGGGTTTTAGAGAAAAAGGTGAATGAAACATAGGTATCAAAAACTGTGTTCAGCAACCTTAACTGAGAAAATGTCATTTTGAGAAATTACCGAGAGACTTCGTTTTGTACATTATTTATCAAGGAAGCTATCGTTTCTTTTATTCAACTTTAAATAAATGAAATTGAGGTGTAATTTTGGGGGCTTATTAAAGTAGCGAGTTCAACCGATATTCGTTTGTGGTAGTATTTTTGCCGAACGTGACACTCCTTAAGAAATACGATATTGCAGTTTATTGAGAGACGTTCTCGTTTGTTACAAATGAGGATCTAGTCTTTCATAATCGACGAGCTTGTAGCGAATTGCTGGAAAGTGTCGGTGAAAACGTATTTCTCTGCCGTAACTTTATTTCTAATCAGACTTTGACAATAACTTTGGTCCATGAACAAAATGATAAGTTCCGGTTGAAATGTCGGTTCCTCGATAACAAAGCGTTCTCAAACAATCTCAAACGACGTTTTTTTTTTCATTTTTTGCCTTCACCAATACATACTGCTGAATTTATCAAACAGCCTTGAACTAAAATGGTTTGAACGGTCTGCAACAAACTCTACTGGTGGATGTTTGTTCTCTCGGATAACACCTGTACTTCAGACAAATCATGAAGAGACCTGAGGAGCAGTTAATTCGAAGAACAACGGAACAACGATGAAGGCAATAAAACTGAGAAGACTCAATCACAATGAAGATATTGCCAATGATTGCATGACACATTGAAGAATAGCGTCAAGAATGGTACAGGTAGCAAAATAACACATTTCTATTGTAAGTTTAAAAGGAAAAGTAAATAAGACCTTATTTCATTGTTTGGCTCAATGATGACAAGCCGTTAGCAATATATTTAGGTTTCAAACACATAATAGGGAAGTTCGTCCTCCTTACCTACACCCAAAATTAGAACAAGAACTGATGTGGTCTGCATTTTGTCGTGCACTCTTTCTTGTTCCAGACGCAAACGTCGACTGCGTACAGAGCTTTTGCGCTCTGGATTAATTTACCTTTAACACGAGTCAAGTCTTTGGCAATCCATGGAAACCAAAGTGTTGGACAAGCATTAACACGGATGACGTTTAAAAGAATAAATAAGTGGACTCTTACTGAGATCAACTGAAGCCGACACGTCTTTCAAAAAGAGAAGAAAAGTCTAGTAAAAATCATTGTCAGCCCTTTGAAGACATGCACTTCAAGACGAGATCCGATAAGAGACCGAGAAATTTCAGTTTTTAGTGAACAAAAACCTTGTACTAGAATGGTTTTAAGTATATTGCAATCCTTTTTACATTTTCTAAAAGCTGAAGATATTATTAATTGCCTGAAATAACACCAAAAACAATTCTCCATGGAAACTCGAAGAAATACATTTCAAGGTTCAGAGAAATTGTGCAAACACACTGGTCAAATTTCATTGCCAGTTTTATTTCATCATTTCTTTCAAGTGTTTCATATAAACTTAATTTTTTTTCTCCACATTTGGTGTTGTTAGAACTGACTTCTTTTGAGAAGACATTTAAAACAGTCGCACAGCACTTTGCAATATGATGTAAATAATTTCTGTAGAAAGCTTTTTCCACTTGTTACTCGAACTTCTGCTAGATTCCTTATTAAGCTGTCTTATCTTTGTCACGCCTAAAGACGGGACATGCTTTTTTACATCTCCCCCATTCTCTCCTCGGGATTTTATGCTCATATTGAAATGTCCTAAAGCAATATTTCAAGCCTTTGCAATCCATGGACCCATAGTATTTGACAAAGAATGATTTCAGTTGGTTATAAAAGTTTTTTTCCATTCGTGAGAGGACAAACTCTGCAGATTGATGGAGACCGGAACATCGAGAAGTCACAGATAAGTAATGCTCTAAACAAACTACGTGTAGCGCCCACTAAGTGCATTGTCATTTGAATGGAAGCGTTGTTTATATTTCTTCGTTTTTTTTTTTTCATTAACGCTTCGTTCCAGAGGCTTTATTTCTAATTTTTGCAAATGAAGTGAAAGAACCTTCTCGACGTTCAAAGTCATAACGTGCTGTGTTTCGCGTTCTTGGCCATTACTGTCAAGAATTTACTAGAAATGCGAAATAAATTTTAAGACCAAATCAATCGACTCATGTGGTCCTCGGCAAGGCCAGCCACCCACCCACAAGATAGTTGCCGCTTCCATGCAAGTTTATATCAACGTAGAAAACTGCACAGAAAACTCGGGGGGGTTCCGAACGCTATCCAGTCCAATCGTTTGTTCAAAAGATATGTGCCACATGAATCCCTAATGTAGAAATCTATAATCAAAATTGTTTTTTATTTCAATTTACGCCTGGCAGTATTTAATTCTGGCTGCTTCACTGATGATGTGAGTTTATAACCAGGACGTTTAGCTGCTTTAAGATCCCTTTATGTTGGTGGAGCCATCTCTCTCGTGAATTGTTCATGAAAACAAAATAATAATAATAATAAATACAGTAAAACAATACATCAAATTCCGCTACCTTAAGTGCGACACGTTTTCGTGAATATTTGTTTATTTAGTGCTTTGACGGCTTAAAAAGTGACTTGATAATTCATTTTGCTATGTGCATACAATATAATTGAAAGCAAGTACGAATGTAAATGAAAAAAAAATGTATACATATATATGCATCTACGTCCTATGACTAAACCAGGCTTTTTTAAGGAAACTATTAAGGAAGCTATTTGACAATAATTTTTGTGGTTGCTTTGAGCCGGCGGTTGGGACTCTCTGTACACTGAAACTGACTCCAAAAATATGTAAAATACATAAATCATCAACAGAGTATTTTGATATGCTATAAAAAAGTGCCGGCCTGATGGGCCACTTAATTGGTTCGTATGTAGACTTTGATATTCAGGCCCTTATCTTTTACTTATATAATTGTTTAGAGACGGCTTTGGTTGCGCGTGTGTATTTTCAAGTTCAGGTAAGTTCATATATAGTTGTGAACATTAACTGCTGAAAGTAAACGCACTACAAACTATTCGATGGTGGCAATAAAAGGCTCTAAAAATCTACGTACATGTAACCGCTTTAAGCTGAAGGCGAAGTTATATAGCGGGCCACCGCGGCCAAAAGCAGATGTCATGATAATCAGCCTTGATGTCATGCATATATCGTTTTTCGCCACGATTAGTTTGAAATATAAGGCTTTAAGGGTGAACAGCATAATCTACATTTAATACGTTTACGGGCGAATTCCCAAGTTTGTTTCTTTGTTTGTTTGTTTCAAAGTCGCTTTACTGGTTTTTGGAACTGTGCAAACTGCTTTTCAATTTCGGCGTTGTTGTAGTATAGATAATTTGATTTGTTATATTTTTCCCCATATTTTTCTGCTAATTTAACGCAATGGAAAGTCCAGTGAAAAAAAAGATAAGTGCCAGTGGGAGCTCCGCTTTTACACTTGCTTGAATCTATATTTTACGAATTAAGCTGGACAGTCGTTTACCTGCGCTCCCTTCGCTTTCCAGACCTTATTAACATCAAAATAATTGTATATAGTTTTTAAGTGGTGGAACGATTTCACTCCTTCACTCCTTCTCTCTTCACCCCTTCACTCCTTCACTCCTTCACTCCTTCACTCCTTCACTCCTTCACTCCTTCACTCCTTCACTCCTTCACTCCTTCACTCCT
>Ga0126339_10003449_pt1 | contig 11520 bp, 5 predicted proteins | sample OrbTmetagenome_2_FD_92532 | JGI IMG/M metagenome (GOLD analysis project Ga0126339, IMG submission 92532) | Coral microbial communities from Petempiche,Puerto Morelos, Mexico - Orbicella T R C metagenome | ecosystem: Host-associated > Invertebrates > Cnidaria > Coral | place: Petempiche,Puerto...
AACATTTAGAAGAGTTTATTACCACACATTATTTATTTTTTTTATATTATTATTACGTTTTTTTAATTTACAAACAGTTTACAACATACAATAAGTATCTAATTACTTAACAATAATTTTTTTGTGAGCCTAATTACTTCACAACTTCACGTAAATCTATGGGTTAGTAAACGTAATGAAAAGAGAAGACAAGAAAAGTAAAGCAGAAAAGACGAAAAATAAATAAAGGTTACAAAAGAAATCTATATATAGTCTTGAACTTTGTAATTTTGTTATTATGAACAACAATTTCCCGTTGTATATTGATTTTTTCTCTTAGAAGCGTGAGATAACTGTCAAAACAAAGCTTTTTTTCTTGTAAGCAGCTACTATATATGGAGTACTTTGCTACAAGAAGTGAGTAATTCAAGGAGTAAAGGTGTTCTCTATTGTTGAAAATTCCGTACAGAATCATGTTCTCTGTTAATGTGAGATTTTCTTTAGTTTTGCTAGTCCACCATGTTTGGAATAAGTCCCAGAAGGATAAACTTAATTGACAGCGCAAAAACATATGATCTAAGAAATGCCTGCCAGCAAGACATTGGGGGCATGTATCATCATCACATATCTTGGCTTTAAAGAGACTGACTTTTGTAGGAAGAATATTATGAATAATCTTATATTGAAACACTGTTGTTTTTATCTGGAAAGGTAGTTCGTACACTCTGTGAATATTATATTTTATTTTTTTCTCAAGCATCTGAGCGGGCCGGATTCCTAAATCCTCGAATTTGATTGGCTAATCTTACGCACGTGACCGGTCCAGCTTTTTACGATACGGCCCACGGGCCGGATTTTTTCCCGGCTACCTAAATTTCGCTCCTAAAAGTTTAGCGGTAATCGTTAATCTTTTGCCTTTTTTACACATCCATCGACGATTAGTCAACGCAAGTTTATCTCTGTTCACTTTAAAATGGCTAGGAAAGTCATTGTAAGTAAATTCAATTTAGTGTTTTGAAGTTACGAGAGTTTGCTTGGTTGTTTGTACCTTGGCGCCGTAATGGCGCGTAATCTTGTGTTTCTCTCGCCGTAAAATTTGAGTCAATTTCAGCGAGTTTACCTCTCTGATCGTTGCTGTATTTGGGAGAATTTCTGTGGAATACACTTAACAAATTTCCTCCCTTTTTGCTATTCGATTTGCGGTAGAAAAGTCTGATTTCAAGTGATTTTAAAAGCAACGACTGACAGAAACTGTTTTGGTAGTAAAACTTCGAACTTCGCACGAAATTTCACACCGCAAAAAGCAATTCTGGAGAACTTAACTGGTGAAATAAATGCAACCAACATAAAGCAGTTCGAAAAAAATCTGCTCTTTAATACATCTTTCTTTGTCCACTATCTGAGTTACTCGCTCGTTGCGAAGAGCTTTTTACAAATCGTTAGTAGACAGCGCGGAAACCGATTCAATGACAAAGTTGCGTAAACAAACCCATTTGTAATCTGTAAAACCAATTTACCGCAGGAAAAAAAATAAACATATTATTTGCCGGCTTAGGGTCGTTCCGTATAGTGAAAAACTGTGACCTCGGGCTTGAAAATGCTGCCCTCGGCTTGCGGCCTCGGGCAGCATTTTCAAGACCTCGGTCACAGTTTTTCACTATACGGAACGACCCTAAGCCGGCAAATAACATGTATGAATAAAACCATATCTAATAATTCTGCTCTCGGCGGTTGGGGATAAGAAGACTTTTTTTTAGCATAACAGAATAAACGCTTTTGGTGGAAACTTTTGTTGTGTTGTTTTCATTTTCCGCTACGTGCGAAGGAGTCCTTTTTATTGCCAGCTTCCAAGGGGCCGGCACAGAATTAATTAAGCCGAAATAAAGAGTGAAGGGGTTTCCAGATAAAATTTTTCAGAGAAAAGATTGAAAGGAAGGAAGTTACCGTTATTATCGAGGAGATCTTCAACCCGTAGAATGTTTTTTTGTCTCTAGCCAGCTTTTATAAAAGGGTGCTGTACCATCTATTATTATGTTGTGATTATTCCAAATTATTTCGTTGCGGGGGGAAGTATTCTTTTGAAAAGCAGACCTCGTGTTTTGCCAATATTTTAAGATATAGAAGTCTGGGAGTTTGCTAAATCGCAAGAACTTGACGTCATGGTTGCATTGTGAAAAAAAATGATATTCCTCCAAGGTTTTCGAGCGCGGCTTCAGGGATGATTTTCCACGATGCGTCAGACCTGGATTGTAAACGTGGAATCCAAGCACCTTTTAATGCTTTATTCATAATATTAAAATCGATCATCTTGAGTCCGCCTTGTTTTTTTCTCTCCTATGGTAGTTGACTTTTTTATCTTTGCCGGTTTCCCATCCAAAATAAAGTCAAAAATTAGTTTTTCAATTTCCTTGATAAAATGTTCAGGTATAACATGAGCAGACACGCGTTATAAATTAATTTAGAAAGTCCGAACGTTTTAACTGTGTTGATTTTTCCGTAAAGTTTGAGATTTCTTTTTTTCCAACTATTCAGAGTCTTTTCTAAGTTCCGGATTTTCTCTGCAAAATTTAATTCATTGGTTTTGTTTTCATCATAAGAAAAGAAAATACCAAGAGCTTTTATTGGATCCCGTGGTCAGCGAAAGCCAAAAGGCGTATCGGTTTTGTTCTTCCACGTGCCGAGCCACATTCCTTCAGTCTTTGTTGTGTTGATTCCCAAACCGGAGAGATTTGTAAACTTTTGAAGTAGAGTTAGCAAAGGGGCAACGAAATCAAGGTCTCAAACAAAAACAGTAGTGTCATCTGCATATAAAGAGACTTTAATCACTTTCTCACTTACATTAATGCCTTTTTGGTTGTCGTCATTTTTTATAGCTCTTGCGAGTAATTCTATGCCAATTACAAATAGCAGCCCGGACAAGGGACAACCTTGCCTAAGACCACGTTCTAAAGGGAAAAAATTCGAACGCAAATCCGTTATTTACAATACAGCTGGAAACATTATTGTACAAGATTATGACCCAGTTTTGAATGTCGGGTCCGAAGTTAAAAACTTTACGACAGCTGTTAATGAAGTCCCATTCAATGGTATCAAAAGCGTTTTTAAAATCTATGAAAAGAGCGATTCCAGGAATGCTTTACTCTTCTGCGTACGTCATAATGTCGGAAATTGAACGGACGTTTTCACCGATATACCGATTTTTTATGTATCCAGTTTGATCCGGGTTTATCACTTTTGGTACAACTTTTTCTAACCTTTTTGCGATAACTTTAGTTAAAATTTTGTAATCGGTGTCGAGTAATGATATCGGTCTGAGGTTATCGAGTAAGGCGGTACCCTTACTTGGTTTTGGAGTGAGCGTGATTATTCCCCTCCTTTGAGAGATCGATAATGACCCATTGTCATAAGCAAAGTTAAAACTGCGTATCATATCTGCGTGCAGCTCCTTCCAGAAATATTTATAAAATTCTGCTTGTAATCCGTCTGTTCCCGGTGATTTTTCATTTTTAAAACCCTTTAGTGCTTTAAGGTATTCTGCCTGGGTAACTTTTCCTTCACACGATAACTTGTCTGCGTTTTCTAGAGGGGTTATATTTTCTGAGAAAATCAGGGGTAAATCGTTGTTTGCAACTGAAGATTCGTGGTTATTTGATGTGTAGAGTCCTCTGTAAAAGTGCATTTGTTCTTGCAAGATTTCAGATTGATCAGTAGTAAAACTACCATTGGGAAGTTTCAATTTAGTGGTTGTCTTTTTTTCAAAGTTTCGTTTCTCTAAACCATAAAAGTATCTAGTGTTACGTTCCCCATGCTCATGCCATCTAACTTTACTTCTAAGAATTGTACCTTTCGTCTTATATTGCATTATGCTTTTTAGGCCGGATCTGGAAACATGAATTTCATTGATAATTTGCTTGTTGTTGGGATGTGTTTCAGCTTTTTTGTATAGTTCGTTAATTTGTTTTTGAAGATAAATTTCCATAGATTTTCTTTGTTTTGCTTGATTTTTAGAATATTTGACTGTAAAACCTCTTATTTCCATTTTGAATTACCACACATTGTGGGTCTATTGTTCTTTATATACTACTACTTATATTTTTGTCGACAAGAGAACTGAACAGCTTTCCTGAAATATTTACAGACTAAATGCAATTTTGAAACTTGCATACTAACTTAGTGACAGCGTCATCTTATTGAGCAGTGCCTAAGACAGCAGCCAATCAGATTTCTCCATTACACTAAGAAATCAGCTGACCGAATCTAAAACAAACAAACTGGTAGTTATGAGCAACGTAGGCTAGCTTGCAGTTGAATCATTACCAAGTGTGGGTGTTAGGCAAATAAGTGTAAGTAGAAATTTCCTTCCTTGTTCCTTTGTGATCATCTTTGGTGCTGATATTGGACATCTTATTTTCCTCACTGAAGCATGATTCTTGGATTACTTCACATAAGCTTCATATTATTAGGAATGGTATTTTTATAATGTGATGGGTAATGGAAAGAATGGGGCGGTAGCTGTCTAGTGACCTGTAGAACTGTCACGTCTTCGGAATCGACTTCGGGGAAACTCAGATCAGTCAAGTGCAGAACATCCTGCGTCATGCTATCCGTACCCCTTTGAGGGAGCAGGTTCAACTCTGGCACTGTCCAAGCTTCCTTTACGGCTATCTGGACACCTGTTTTTACTCTTTCAACCCACCGGTGTGGAACGACACTTTTCTGGAACGTCCTTTTTCACCAGACAAGTACGGGTGCTGTGGCATTCAAAAACGAGTCGGGTGGTGCCCTGTCCAAAGATGGCGTTTTTATGCATGCAATTACGAGATTGGTGGTCTACTGAATTGAAGTACAACTTTTTTTCCTTGCTCAACTGTGCCTACTTATTTAAGGACGATCGCGCTAATTGTTTCTGCGCATCCTTACTGCGCACACAAATTCACATGCCACGTCATGCATCGAGCGGGCGCTACAGGGCACATGGTCATTGCTATAGCTTTACCTGGATTTAACGATATTGGACGTTCGGTGACGCCTACCTTTCTTTCCAGAAACAGATTTCATTTACAATCATCTCCACATTGTCCAAAAATGAACAAAAAAATCAATGTGGGAAGTTAAAAAAAAACTCAGGATTTCTGTCCACGGGACATCGAACCCTGCCATCTTGCGGCTGCAAGGCGCGTGAAACTATGGTCGCTAAATGCGAACGTATTCTTTAAGGAACCTCACCAGTTGACTAAATTCACTTAACAGGTCCACTTAAACAATATCTGGCTGAGAAAATTTCACTTCAACGATCTAATTGCAATATTTTGGAGCTTACAGACACTGTGGCTTTATTCACTAGCGAAGCCCGATTTTTTCAGATTTAGGGTTTTCTTCCAGGCATGTTCTTTCCAACACGAAGTCGGTGATCCCCAATTTTTTTTTTTTTACATTTCTGACATAACTAACTCATCATTTTACAGTGGTAAAAATCTCAGAAAAAAATCAATGTTGGAAAATTTTCGCGCGAACGTCCTCAAGTCTATCGCTTCGAAATTTTTTGCACTTGTCAATTGGGTGTTTTCTGATGTTACCAGACAGGTCTTAGCTATGGGTGAGGTCTGATTCCTTTTCGTAGCACCCGTAGTTAGGGTTAAGAATCTATGAGGTCGTTCTTGATCTCCACTTCGCGGGGTTCGTCCTTTACCAGTTCTCCTACCCTGTGACGGCTTACTGAAATTTGGTTAAGGGTTCACTGACTAAATTGTTGCCATTTGTCAAGATCAACTAGCGTTGGGATGATGGCACGTATCTCACACTTCCTTTAACGTGTCCGGCAATTTCCGTAATACAAAAATGAATGTTAAGTTGAAGACACCAAATTCTGTGAGTATTCCAAACTGTTCAACGTGGTGACTGCATTGAGCAGCTTGTTGTCTATTGAACGAGGTTATGGTATCTCCCCCCGAAAAACAAACCGGTGATTAAGTAGTCTTCAGAGAAGCTTCAGCACTGAACAAGTTTCTCATTTCCAAATTATTTTTCAAGTTATATCAGGGTTGCTTTATAGAGATGACCATGACAAAGCCTGTCTGGCGGTAGGTGATTCAAAACATTTAGAAGAGTTTATTACCATACATTATGGGTCTATTGTTCTTTTTATACCACTGCTACTTATATTTTTGTTGACGTGAGAATCGAATTGAAACAGCTTTCCTGAAATATTTACACAGACTAAATGCAATTTTGAAACTCGCATACTAACTTAGTGGCAGCATCATCTTATTGAGCATTGCCTACGACAGCAGCCAATCAAATTTTTCCATTATACTAAGAAATCAGCTGACCGAATCTAAAGTAAACAAACTGGCAGTTATGAGCAACGTAGGCTAGCTTGCAGTTGGATCATTACCAAGTGTGGGTGTTGGGCAGATAAGTGTAAGTAGAAATTTCCTTCCTTGTTCCTTTGTGATCATCTTTGGTGCTGATTATTGGACATCTTATTTTCCTCACTGAAGCATGATTCTTGGATTACTTCACATAAGCTTTATATTATTAGGAATAGTATTTTTATAATGTAATGGGTAATGGAAAGAATGGGGCGGTAGGTGCCTAGTAACCTGATAGGCCTTTGAAACTGATTGTAACATTAATGTTTTATATTTACGCTTACCAAACAAAGAAGGGCTGAGAAACTTTTTAAAGGTTTTAAAGCAGGATACGCTATGTTATGCACAAGAAATTCATTGACATAGATAGGTCACGCATTAGTTCTCAATAGAACTCCAAGATCTTTACCTTGGTACTTAGAGGGTAGAAATGATTACAAACGTCCGTTAAGTGTCCCTATACGAGGCACTCGGAGAACTGACGTTGCGAAGAGTTGTGTGACAAGACCAGAAAAACCAAAATGGAAAAAGTATACCAATCACGTTTTATGAAATCTCAGTTTCAAATAGAAAGGATAAGTTCCACCCATCGTAATAACCAATATCGAGCAGGTGGTAGTTGTCAGTGTGAAGCTTTAAAATCCTTACTTATTCGTTTTGGCTAGAAGGAGTTGGTTAGAGTTTACTATAGCAAAGAACGAGATCTGGCAAGAAACTTTTGCATGCATGTCTGACGGTTTGTAATTGCAGGCTAAATTTATTAACTCCATAGAGCTGTTAAAAAACTCTCTACCACCGCTGGTTAAACATTCAAACAGAACACACCGGAGATTGCCCATCACTTGATTTATTTTCCTATATTGTTTCATTCGGTAATAGTAGAATTACTCTGACATAAAATGTATTTGTTCATTTATTGTAACGTCTTACTCGTCTCAACTATCCCAAGGCAAGTCGTGTCCTGGACTGTAGAACGCTCTTTTAAACACGACAAGTTTACCTTCATCCCAATTGTTATTGAAGTTCCAAGTTACAGTAAAATCCAGAAAACAGGCAACTGGCTTAGGAGCCAGGGAACACCACTAAACAAATAACGACACTGAAAAACTAAACAAGCTCGACAGTTTTGAAATGACTATCGGAAGTATCTCAAAAAGCCTCTAATGAAATAAAATGAAAACGCTTCTGTTGAGACTTATTAACGGAAGAAGTTAAGAAGGAATCCACCACTGGGAAGTTCGTGTAACAAGTGGAGAAAAACTTTGTACCAAGATTATTTACAAACTTCTGAGCGACTGTTATAAATATTTTCTCGAAACAAATTATTTCTAGCAACACCAAATGTCTAAAACAAATTTTGAAGTTCATATGAAACACTTGAAATCACTGGTGAAATGAAACTGATTATGAAATTATACCTGTGCTTGTACAATTTCTCTGAACTTTGGAATTTATGTTCTCGAGTTCCCATGGAAAATTGTTTTTGATGTTATTTCAGTCAACTATTTATATCTTAAGCTTTTAGAAAATGTAAAAGGTAATAGGCTGCTTAAAATTATTCCGGTACAAGTTTTTTATCCACTTAAAACTGAAATTGCTCGATTTCCTCATATGTCTTGGTGTCACGGTTTTTTTTGCCTGTATATTAACAAACCGGGCTATCATATTTGGGTGAGATTTATTTATTACCTGAATTTTTCAGAATGTGAACTTTCCTAACGGGTTTGAAGTGTTCGTCCCGGAGGTACTACGTCCTTCCCGACACGAACATAATAAAGACTCTTGTTATGGAGACTTGCTTGCTTCCTGTGCGCGTCTGATACAAAGAGGCTCGATCACTGCATGTTATTTTTTGTCAATACGTTGAATCCCCCATCTTTGAGCAACCTTCACTTCTTTTTCAACACGTCTTGTAAGGTGTTCTTTCTAGTTAGTGTTATCATCACGATTACATCACTCCTTACTTTCATTCTAACATAAATGTTCTACATGAGGCTGAAGTATCCCATTCGCTAACTCTGTCTTTGGAGTAATCTTATGGTTTTTTAAAATTGAAATGAAATAAGGCAGGCAATCGTCACGCATACATCAGATTTGCTGAGAAGAATAATTATTCGTGGGATCATTGCATTAGGCCAACAACTTTCGAAGAATGCTTCTAATTAGTTTTCCACGATAAGGTAAAATTTCCACCACATGAATGCCTTTGGGATCCCCCAATTTTGTTTTGTCTCGGTCAATATCGGTTTAGCTGCGCGCGGAATGATCGCCGTGCTAATTTGCTTCACGAACATTCAAAATACGAAGTCGTCCTTTTTTAAATTTTGACTAAGCAACAGTAATTTGAAAACATTCTCGTCGTCAAAGACCACTTATCACTAGATGACAACTACATGCAAAACCAATACGTCAGGCGAGCTCATTCGAAAATATTACCAATCCAACCAGGTGTATTCTTAACTAAAAATTCGAGCTACGCGTGGAACATAAGGGAGCTCTCACCGATTAAATATTATGGTTAAACTCCACCCGAGTGAAAAATCATGCCCGCCACCGCTGGTTAAATCATAACTTTGGTTAAATATTCAAACTGAACTCACGAGAGATCGTCAATCACTTAACTGCTTTTTAAAGAACATTTGCTTCATTTGAATGCTTCACCTGGTTACACACAGACCTCCTCTGATTTAACAAAAAAAGGTACTGGTGGAGTAAAGGTAAAGCGTTGCTCGAGAAAGCACTTTACAAGCGGTGTTTTTAAGTCCGTTTCATTAACGAATTACATCGATCTCAGAGTTAGTATCTTCTAATCAACGAAAAAATTCTCCTCTCTGAGATGTGGCAAACAAATTAATTTGCAGCTCGTATGAGATTCCATTTTATACAGAATCATTCAAAGTTCACAAAAAAGTTTCTTTATGCGCTTATTTTTTGGGATACAGGGGGCAAACGAAACACTTTTTAAATGCAAATGCAAATGAACATAAAAAGCCTCAGGTCAAACGTAACGACACAAATAAATTACACAGCAAGTAGGCTTATAATCAGAAAGAGTTATCGTGAATTGAATGGTGAATCATTTGAGGGTCCTCGTGGCAAGACTTTGGTGAGGTGATCAACCTATCGCTTTGTAAAGTGGTATTCCTCATTAGGAAGAATTCTTTTCATTCTGACACGCTCGTCTTGGATATGCTTAGCTTTTAGCGAGGATCTTCCTTTGTCTGGAAACAAGCTTGAGAGTAAGGGTTTCTGAAGTATTTTTTATCAGATTACATGCCATTTATCCAGTCGGTCTCTGGATACCTGAAATGCAACGTGACTAAAGGGAACGATGAGCAGTAAAATGAATTAGTTCAGATAACAATGAATCTTGGAATTTCAACCTTTACTTATTATTACGAATTACTGGAGAGAGTATCGCGGTTAACTTTCCGTGACTCTCTTAGTATGAGGTGCTTACCGAGTTTAGCATGATTGACAATGTGGGCACCCGGTTACGTACGAAATTCCATATTCATGACCAAATGGGACTGTTTCAAAAATGATAGAGTTTCTTATCAGTTGTGACTTTAATAAGGTGTTTTCTCGTACGTTAAAGTTCAAAACATCATGTATTAAAGAGACCCTGGCTAAGTGTTCTACAAATATTGCTTTTAGTCAATGTTGGTACAATATACATTTTCAGATTGTTAAGATCGTTCCTTTTTCTTTATATCACAGAAGAAAATATGGTTCAATCCGTTCTGTTTTTCGTTCTCATGGTCTTACCTCTGGCTACCCAAGGTAAGAAATTACGTAAATATTGAGATGCCGCATGACGACAAGACAGATGATGATAACGATAATGATAACAATAATGATAATAACCATAATAATAATATTAGTAATAATAATAATGATAATAATAATAATGTCTTTATATATTCGATACAGTACATATCAAACGTTACATAAATTTGGAAAAGAATTAAATAAGTGCTTACAGTAAGAATTTGTCATATTGCTAAATTGTATTTAAAACTAAGTTTATTACAAAGTGTTGGATCATGGGTAACTGAATAAATGTATAATTTACAAATCTAATGTTTTCAATTTTCTTTACAAAGAATCATTTTGCAAGGTCAAATATGAAGAAAGGCTTATTGTTTAAAGAAGAGGAGAAAACGTCACCATCGTCATTATACAATTACAATACAATAATGCAAGAGAAACACAATAAAGGTTTCTTAAGGATACAGATGAATAGATGCAACAAGATTAAAGAGTTAAATCAAAGCAACGACAAATTGATAATCAGCGACAACAATAAATAAAAAAATAGGCACCCTGCATTGTATGCAGGCATTTGCAAAATGAAAATGATTTAAATACCAGGGGAACTGCGAGTTCGTTCTTGAAAGCAGGTAAACTGCATGCTTGCGAACAATAAGTGATTATAAGTCGTAGGTCGTTTCATGACTTAATTATCCTGGTAAAGAAGGAGAAATTTTATGGGTTAACCTTACTGGCTTTACAGATAATGCTTATAGGAATGATTTGGTCTAGTTAAAGAAAGTCGTTAAACTTGAGATGGCCTAGACAGAAAGTTTTTGAATTCTTTTTTGCAACGTGATAAAGAAATCATGCAAAACTAGAAATTACGAAGGCGGTATAAAATATCAAAAAATTGGAAGTATAAATGGCTCTCTACATTCCACATTCATTTTACATGTAGCCATTGAACTTCTTGGCTGTGGTCTGCAAATCTAGCGGAAACAACTTTTCTCTTTACAGCCTCACTATTTTGCCGAGTTGAACAGACGAATTTTGATTCGATATGGAACCATGTCACAGGCTTATGGACCCTGTAATCGAATACACGTACTTCGATCAACGCTGTCGACTAGGCTGGTCTAGATTTAAAAATCCTCTATTAAGGGGGCTTATTTATTTTAGGCACTTTTGAGGGGGGCTTATTTGAGAGGGGGGGAAGTATTTAATTCCAGCCAGAGGATGGTATCAAATCTCCTTAAAGAACTAGAACGCAAAATGGAAAAGTTCAAGCACATGAAGTTGGAGGTCATGCAACCGAAGATCAAAAACAAATTCGAACTTTCAGCACGTGACTAGACAATACTGGATCAGTCCGTATGAAGCGTTACAGTCATGATTACATTGCAAATGCAGTTTA
>Ga0126339_10003450_pt1 | contig 11516 bp, 7 predicted proteins | sample OrbTmetagenome_2_FD_92532 | JGI IMG/M metagenome (GOLD analysis project Ga0126339, IMG submission 92532) | Coral microbial communities from Petempiche,Puerto Morelos, Mexico - Orbicella T R C metagenome | ecosystem: Host-associated > Invertebrates > Cnidaria > Coral | place: Petempiche,Puerto...
CCTGTTCACTGTTTTAACACTTAAAAGTTGTTATATCGAGTATCCGTTAAATGTTTGTTTGAAGATTGAGTATTTGGTTGTAGCTTGGTCTGATTTACTTCTAATAAAGATGAGACGTCTTCTGCACCATCTGACTTAAGATGTTGTTCACAGTAAATATATAAAGTAGAAACGAATAACTGATCTCATTGCATTGAGCCAAGCAAGAACTGCGGGTGAGGGGTACTTCGGGAGTAATCCTAATAGCATAAGGGACCTTAAGCAGATCACGACGACGACGGCAACGAGAACGCCACCAAACAAAAGTCTTAATGAGCAGAACAGTGGCTGTGCACGTGCGTTATAAATCTTTGTACATTTCTTTGCCGTTCACTGCAAAACAACAACGTGAAATGACCAAGTTCGGCGTGGTCTGAGGAACACGAACGACGACGGCTAATGTTTCGTATTTCCATTTTGAATTGAACGCTGTAAATGCATATTTAGCCGCCTGAGCACGTTTTTAGAGCCATTGGCCTACTAAACAGATCTAGACAATTGCGAATTTCACTGGTAAAACATAAATTCATTTTTGACTTGGCGTCGTCCTCGTCCTCGGCGTCGTCGTCGTCGTTGCTTAAGCTCCCTAAAGGTCAAAACAGGAAGGTTCCCAGAAAGGGTCCTTTTTTTTTAGGCTGGATGTATATGAAAGGGTAGGGTTTTCAAGAGTTGAAGCATGGAAAAGAGTAGGATAAACTGTCATGTAGGATTTTAAAGAGGCTTTCAAAATTTCACGGCTGAAAGGTATATTAGTGGCGAGGAGGTGCGAGGGCCTTTTTAGGGTTTGAAATTAGCCATTTGGAGATTTCTCCAGTGGGCCTCTAGAAAGATTTCCCCAGGACCTTTTTCAGGGTCGGTAAAAGCGTACTGTAGGTATGTGTAAGGGGAACTTGAAACACCTAAGTTTTATTCCAATATATTAAATATTAACTCGCGCATGAAACTATTCACACTTCGTCAGTACATATATTGTAACAGTTGGAACAACGTGAAAGATGAGTTTTTTTATTAAATGGCTGAACCCTTCCGGGGTGAAAAGGAGAATTCTGATTGGTTCCCTCAGCGGTTCAAATTTTGCAACACGGACCGCTAAGATGGACCGCTTATGAACAGAAGCCATAATCGGAGAATCCGTCCCCGATTATGGCTCCTGTCATGAACTGATTTCGGAAAATTACGTTTTCAATTTCATGGCACAAAATAAACATTTTTTCTTAAGTAGAAATTATTTTACCTTCATGTTTCGAGGAAAATTTCATTTAACGAACGTAAATTAATTCTTACCTTTCGCGCGCGCGTTTACCGAGAAGAGGATGGCAGATTAATCAGCAGATTAAAAAGAGCCATTATAATAGATACCTTATGGAACTAGCTTGTTCGGTCCATATTGGAAAATATTGGTCTTGTTTCTTTTTTTTGCAAGTTTATGGACCTCGCGTTCGGCTCGGTCCATAAACCTCCAAAAAAGAACGAGACCAATATTTCTCCAATATGGACCTCACGTTTGTTCAATAACATATAAATAATGACTATCGTCGTCAAAAAACGCTAAAACTCGCATCCCACAGCTTTTGAGAACAGAGTAAAATAACTAGCTCATGCATTGCTTTTCTAACACCCCACCCCCCATGAAAATAGTGAAATACACTAAACCCTAGTACTTTGAGTCTTCATTTATTGAAATGATGACGTCACCTTACTGTTACAACGTGTATTATCCAGCTTACAGATAATCCCTCTCCCTTTTTAATAATATCGAGAAATTGATGGTTTCACAGTTATCCCGTCTACTTCGGACATTTACAAATAGACGCGGGGCAGTATCCCTTAGCGCAATTGCTAACGCACCAAACATCCATAGCCTTGTTGCCTTTGTGAGGGCCTACGGCTTTGCACCCCCCTGGATCAGGTGCGTTGGTTGGTGGAGGTTCGGTAGGTCTCTGGGTTGTGGGCTTAGGAGGCGGTGCCTCCGTTGGAGGAGGTGGGGGCACGCTTCCGTCGCTCTTAGTAATTCTGATGTCTGCGCAGTTTACGAAGGTCTCCTGTTCTCCTTTACCCATCCCACAGTTACCAGGCCCGTCGCAACCCCAGCTGTTGGCCACTCTCCACCACCACTGAATCACGCAGTGATCACATGTCAAGCCTCTGGGAAGCTTCAGCTTGATCTCAAACACCTCATTTCTCTTGGAGTTGATTTTCCACTTGGTATCACCATTGGGCTGCCTCAGAACGTGCGTCAGTTTCTCTTGTGTAATGGGAGGCTTTCCAATCTTACCCAGACTGAACGTAAAGTGTCCCTGATGGTTGGATGTCACGTCGACCAGCACCTTAATCTCCTGCCCCTCTCTGTACGTCTTCGTGATGGTTCCTGTCGCGTACATTCCAGGGGCTGTGTACAGCGCTTTGCCCGGTTTGAAGTGGTACGGATCTCCACAGACTCCACACTTGCCTTTGTTAGTGTCCCATTGAACGCTAAACCCGCCACAGTTCAGCTCATTGTCTGTGTCGTGTCTTGGCGTATCAAAGCCGTAACGCCAAGCTGAGTTCCGACTTGCAGGATCGATAAGTCTGCCGTGGCCTAGAACTAAGGTTATTACATTAAGCGCAACAAAGGCTCCAAAAATCGCTGTCATCTTGAGTGCGTTTGGTTCGGCACCTTCTTGGCTTTTGCAATCTCGAACAGATAGCACTTCAAATTATAGCCTTTGAAGTTTTTCACGTGATGTTCCACGTCGAATCAGCTGTGTTATGGAAGGTAAACTCAGAAGAAGCACGTTTAAAATTCTGTGAAAGCTGTCTAGTGTAGGAAAGACATATAAACAGAAGTTCTGTACTATGTATTCCCAGCTTTATGGCTTGAAATAAGAGTGTCACTCTGGCACAGAGAAAACGTTCACAAGTTACACACAGCTGATCCTAAACCTGACTGCAGGTGATCATTGGTAAACAAGGAGCATTTTTTTGTATATGCAGGGGTTTTGTGAGCGAAGGGGGGTGGGGTGGGATGGGGGAAAGGAGGGTTAGATAAGTCTTTAAAAGCCTGGCTAAACGATGCATGATAGTGGATGATAGTTGAATGATTCTCTCCGAATTTTCACCGACTATCATCAACTATTATCGACTATCATGCGCCGTTTGACTAAGGCTTTAGTGACTAAAAACTGAACAACTACTTTTTCAGCGGTATTCGCTGAAGTTACACGTATTCTTCCGGAAAAATAGGCCACCTTTACACCCTCAATTACCACTTGAGTTTATGAGAAGATGATTTTTCTGGCAGTGACATAGGCATACTCGGGAAAAGACTTCCGAGTTCTCCAGCTAGGAGTCCGTTCTAGCAGTTTATGCTGGACAGCTCGGAATTCTTTGTCGAGCTCGATTATACCTGAGGTAATGACAGAAAATACATCTCCTCGTAAATCTACCAGGCTAAAACTCCGCCATCTCATTTATCATCATTCTGTGTGAATTTACGTTCGCAAGATGTGATGTTCTCTTATATCTTTTCTTGTTACATATCTAGCAGAGCCGCGCAACGCAGTGCATACCTAAGCACTCAGCATAATCCAATGGTGCACGGTCTTAGCGTGAGCAAAGTTAGCTTCGTTTGGCCATTTCCACTTGCAACTGAGTTATGAAGTACTTCAGGAAAGCTTGGAGAAGACTCAAGAAGATAAAGTTGCACTCGACTGCACCTCCAGCAACTCTTACGCTTTTTTCGTGCTCTCCAAACATCTTGTGAGCATGCTTATGCATGAATTCGTTGTTAACAAAAACTAAACCGCAGAAAGTAAATAGAGAGGATTGCTCACTCACTCGTTATAAACAAAAAAATATGTAATGTTGTCAGAGGTACATCTCAGGACGTCTTTAAAAAATCAAATAGGTTGCCGTATTATAGACAATATCAGTTGAATTCAAATTGAACAAGTTAATCGAAAGCATTATTTCATCCGTTTACCCCACAAATCTTGGGCAATCTCTTCAGATTACTGCTGGCTTTTCCAAAAATATGTTGATACGTCAAAAAAATTGCGAAAGCAAAGTAAACCATTTTCCCACCGGACATCACGGCTGGCAAGCTTCCAGTCGCGTCACTAGGCCTTTCTACAAACATCAACCCAAGTAAAATCGCCTTAGTATCGTTCCGCAAATACTCAAAAATTCTCCCTAAATATCGCAAAAAAAAATCCTAAATATCTCGGTAAACCCTCTAAATATCTCTTTTTTTATTGTAAAAATACACCGATTTTGAATCATTTAAGAAAAAATTTTCAAAATTTTTCTTGCAGTAACAGAAGTTGAGGAAGAAGATTTAGGCGCTTCGATGTTACCAGCATCCGCCATTTTCAAAAATTGCTGCTTTCAGGAGCCCATCACCTGGTGATGGGCTCCTGCTGCTTTATGGCTTTTTAAGTGATATGGAATATATTTTTCGAGAAGAAAATCGCTAAACTGGTTTGCTTCTAGCGTACTGAGCACTGTTTCAGAAAATAGCGAGAAAAACACAGGACTAAGTCAAAAAAAACTATGAATATTTCTAGATGTCTACAGATTTTCTAAACATCTTAATATTTTATAAATATCTCGGAAACTTCTAACTATCTCCAAACATTTCCGGATATTTGTGGAAAGGCCTACGCGTCACTCCTCTCACTTGAGATTGTGTCAACAAATCACGCTTTCCTCAAAATGCGACAATAGGAAGGCATTTAAATAAAATACCACATTTGCTCATCCAACAAAAATGATTTTAAAACCTTAAATATCAAGATGGTAAAAACAGAACAACATCGAGGATGAACAATTGACTTTGAAACTTGAGAAGAGTTTTGTGTATAAGTAGAGACGCCGCTGAACTGTAGGCCCAGAACTAAAGTAATCACGATAGAAGTATTTTTCTGTTTCATAGTTGCTTTTTTAAGTCTCTCCGACTCCAGCAGTTTCTCGAAATTCATGGCAAGAGCCACTCTAAAATGTTTGAAAATATAAGACGGCACTGAACTCCATGTAGAGTGTTTTTTTAAACTTGCTAAGAGTTTAGTCTTATCCTGCTTATCAAAATTTGTATGTCTGAAAAGTGCTGGAAACTGTTTTGAGCCACCTTAAGTTGATGCCTTTATTGAATATCACTTCATGTATGACATTGAAACAGTTGAGAAGGGAAAGTAAACACAGAGCAGATACGTCAAAAATGCTAAACAATACTGTTGTGTTGTTTGAGATACGTACGAAAAGATTTGCACAAGGCAATCACACCTTTATGGTTTCTAAATAAGTATTCCGTGTTAGAACGGAGTAGATATACACAGCTGATTTCCGTTGAGCTATTAACATGGTCTTATTTGTATGTTTATGGAGGAAAAGGACGCCGTGAGCAAAGATGGCGCAGTGGTGAGAGCGCTTGTGTCGTTGCTTCTTGCCTTGCTCCGAGGATTTTTCTCCGGTTTTCCTCTCTCCTAAAAACCTAACACTTCTAATTTCAATTCGACCAGGATAGGGGACCCGCATGAAAACCAGCCAAGGCTAATGTGGCTTCCTCTCTAAATATTGTAATTTATATATTTTTATTTTAACTCAGAAGAGAATCAGTAAAACGTCCGCCAGATTCGTTAATACCGGCGAAATGCCGTTGTCAAATTTGATCTCATTTCTGCAACGATTCAGACGCGAAAAAAAAAAATCGATCAAAGTTGTGGCCAACGACTAAACGCTGAATTTTCAACTTGAAGTTGATAGATGTCAATTTCTAAACCACCATAGGGAACTTGTAAAGGTGATAGTTACAGCGTTACCCTTTTACCCGAAAAAGGAAAAAAAAATCATTCTCTCTTTCTTTAACTCTCGAGGCGTCAGCTTTCTGAATTCGCCTCGGCGGTTATAAATTTACTCAAAACCGTGACAATGAAGATTATCGATACGCTCCTATTCATCCGCATTTTCTCGGACATTTTGAGCGATTTTTGAGGAACTCTGTTTGGTAGTCAAATCGGAGGAGGGTGTTTGTACGTCCATGTTTGATTATATTTTAGTGAAATTTTGGTGACTATCTTGGTGACTTTTTTGTGATCACGGCGTCAACGGTATCGTCATTGAGGAGTGTAGCGCAAAACATTTTAGGTTGTCATAAAGGAGGGAAGTACAGGAGGCTGATAATGGCATGATTTCTCACAGGAGAGCAAGATCTGTTTTTGTGAAATCTTCGTCGCATTAAACACCCAAAAAGCCTGCAGTTTGCAAGTCTTATTATCCACTCATGTTGAGCACATTCACAGGTATTGAGCAAAATAAAGGTAGCACCATATGTTGCTTAGCAACGTCAGTACTACTGAGAATTCCTGGCTCAGGCAGTGTTTGGCCATCACCTGGTACTTATTCTCCCCGAATGAACACACCAACTCTCGGATAAAACAAGACACTTCTCAGTCTACACCTATTATTGCCATGTTTTGCTATAGATCTATGTATGATACAGGCGGAACAGCACGACTGAAAAGGCCGTACGTTAATTAAATCTCTTTACTCAAAGTTTGCATTGTCCAGTCTACAGATCCTGCCTTCGCTTTCTAACTGTGGCAGTACATTTAACTAACTGAATTGACGGCTCTTGGCTCTATTCACACTTGCAATGTGTGGGTGGACAGTAACCGTTGGCGCAATTTCTTTTGCACCAATCATCCATGGAAGGGTTTCCTTTGAAGTGACCTGTAGCTTTGCATCCCCCCGGATTAGGGGCGTTGGTTGGTGGAGGCTCTGTAGGTCTCTGAGTTGTGGGCTTAGGAGGCTTCTGGGTAGGAGCCGGAGGTTGTGTTGGAGGAGGTGGGGGCACGCTTCCGTCACTTTTGGTGATCCTGATGTCAGCGCAGTTTACGAAGGTCTCCTGTGGTCCTTTGCCCATCCCACAATTACCAGACCCATCACAGCCCCAGTTATTGCCCACCCTCCACCACCACTGCATCACGCAGTGTTCACATGTCAAGCCGCGGGGTAGCTTCAACTTGATCTTGAATACGTCATTTCCTTGCGAGTTTATGTGCCACTTGGTTTTGCCATTGGGCTGTTTCAGTACATACTTTAGCTTCTCTTGAGTAATGGGAGGAGTTCCGATCTCACCCACACTGAACGTAAAGTAGCCCTGATGGTTGGAGGTAACATCCACGATGACTTCAATATCCTGCCCCTCTTTGTACGTCTTGGTGATGGTTTTTGTCGCGTACTTTCCTGGGTGGATGTACTTGGGTTCCTTTAAATGGTGCGCGTCACCGCACACACCACACTTGCCTTTGTTGGTGGACCATTGGACATTAAACCCTCCACAGTTCAGCTCATTGTCTGTGTCTTGCCTCGGTGTGTCGAAGCCGTATCGCCAAGCCGAGTTCCGGCTGGCTGGGTCGATAAGTCGGCCATGACCCAGAACAAGGGCAATTAAACTTAGTGCAACAAAAACTCGAAAGATCGATATCATCTTGCCGCGGGTCTCAACCTTAGTAGCCTTTGTGATATGTAACTGATGCCAAATTAAATTCTAGCCTTTGCTAAAGATGTTCACGTGATCTAAGTTTCATCAAATCAAATTGTAGCCTTTGTCAAAGATGTTCACGTGATCCGGGTTTAATCAGCTTCGAAAACTGTGTCGCGCAGTTGTCAACACAGCGTTTAAGTGTACACAAAAGCTGCATAACATACATTGTGTTAAGAATACATATAAACAAAAGGTGGATGCAACATTTTGACACCTTTCTCGTTTGTAAATAAAGGAGTCAGCTTCGCTAACAAGGATTTCGGACAGTTGACAAGTCAATTCAAAGGTACGGTAGAGAGATTCTGCAAAAAAAAAAGCTAAGAGAATAAATATTGATGTGCAGAATTCTCTAACATTTGTCGGCTTTTGCCTGATCAAAGATCTTCAAAAACTCACAATTGTATCGATTAAATCAGTTACACGCTGTTACCTTTCAAAAAGTTGAAAGATATTTAGTTTCCTCACTGCCGGAAAACGGAAGCAAATACGAAGTCGCGAAGAGATGAAAATTGACACACGAATGCAATCACATCGTTTCTTCTTTTCAGTTGTGAAACACGTTTTAACATAGGACTGGAAAGAAAACCATTGGGGGTTCTCTTTTCACAATTTCCTTTGCTGTGAAGTCTCATTCATCAAACAAGAAGGGCTCCCGTTTCAAAGCATTCCAAACGTGGAGATCACAGGCAGACCACTCTATGTGTTCGTGGTTAATAATTGTTTATATGAAAGGAACAGAATCTATGAGGGTTATGAATAAAGCTCTGAAAATTACATGTCTGAGTTACATCTCGGTCTGAGTATCCCAATGAAGTTAAATGAAACGTTAATCGACTCATCTGTGGTGGTTTTTCGCCTTCCTCGCCCGTCTGAAGCGTCTTTTTTATGAAATTACTTTTGGCCGGAGACCGGTAAGACAAGGCTTGTCTTACCGGAGGGTGGCAAAGGTGGGGTACCAATCCCGCATCACGACGAATTTTTCTATTTAATCAAGCGTCACGGAGAATTTTTTCACCATATCACGCGTAGATCGCCAATTTTACTTTCTCGACCCTAAACGCGTCATTAAAAGAAGAACTTTGCTGATTCAAACACAAAATTTCACAGGCAAATATGTGACCTCTCACGAGAAAACGTTCCTTACGGTATCCGTTCGAACGGCTGAACACACAACAAGTGAAGTAGCCTGCGAACAGGCTCCCAGCGAGGGCGGAAATAAATCTGGCAGGGGAGTAGAAAACAAAATCCGGCTAGCGAAGCGAACAGTTAAGCGCGGAAAAAAGATTTGCGCGAATTGCGCTCCCCCTTCCCTCTCGGCTCTCCCTGCTCGTCCTAGACCACACTTGGCTAGTTCGCACTAAACTCATTAACCCAACCGGGAGCCTGTTCCCAGGCTACAAATGAACGGATAATTTCAATAGCCATAGTGAATTTACTTGTTCCAAGATATCTGAAGATCACTTGGTTCTACATGAGTCGATAACCACTGAATATAATGAGTTATGACTCTAGAAACGATTTAATGAAATGCAAACTGTGAAGGTAAACGTCAGAGATTCATGAGATGTGGGCTGCGTAGGTATAAGTTGAGAATTTATACGATGAAAGCTGTGTAGGTATATGCATAGTTAATAGAGGGAGATGGTATATGTGGGGGATAAATGAGATGTAGGCTGTGTAGGTATATGGAGGGGATTAATGAGATGTATTGCTGTGTAGGTATATGTTGGGAATTAATACGATGAAAGATGTGTAGGTGTATGTGGGGGATAAATGATATGCAGGCTGAGTAGGTGTACGTACGTAGGGGATTAATGAAATGCAGGGCTGTGAGGGGGGATAGTTAGGGGGATGGTTGAGGAAGAATACTTTATTATAAATCCAGGAGGTATTGTTTTAAGAGAGAGATGTGTATATTGCGGTGGAGTTAACTGGCCGCCCAACCATCCGGGTGGTGTCGCACTTATAAAGCGAAAGAACAAAAGGCTTGGCTGAGAGCCAATGAGAAAGCACTGACGTCATAGCCAAACTGGACAAACGAGTTTCTGACACCGGCTGGATTTGATTGTTCAAAATGGCAGACATACCTTAACTGTTAAGGTTATAATATGCTAATTTGCCAAACATTCTTTATATGCACGCTTATGTTCTGTAACGGCTTTGCAATTTATGCTACACATACAGTTATACATTAAAATAAGCGTTCACCTCGTGTATCTTGAGTTATAGTAGCCAGATTAAGCATTGATTGATGAAGTTCGTTCAAGGTTCTCTCTGCCATCTAATTTTGCATGTTGCAACGAAAGGGTACTTCATCGTCTATGAATGCCTACGAGCGAAAACAACTTCCGGTGCCTCGCCGCCTAAAACATCACAATTTTCAATGTTATTCCACCAGACATCATTGTTTCCGCAACATTTAGATTTGAGGTCAATTAAGTGGCGAGATCCCCGAGTACTGGAAGCTATGGAAAGAGAAATACTGTAATAATTACTTGGTTTGGAGCGGGAAAGCCCCAAGTATCAACTCGCCATGTTCAAGGACGTTATTGCCTTAAAGTGTTCAAAGCCTTAAGCTATACTGAAGAAGGAGATGCGAACGATTGCCGTGTAGTAATGGGGAAGATGAAAAGGTATTGTATCGGCGAAGTAACGTAAACGAGATTGTTTCAGCAGCAACTTCCTACCGAAACGTTCGACAACTTAATCACTGAATTAAAAAGAACCTTGGCAAAGAGCAACAATTTATGTGACTTTTTACGGTTTTTGCACTATATTCTCATCTGCGTTCGACTGGTCTTGGGATAAAACATGAGCAAAGCACAAAGCAGCCACTTTAAATGACAGACCCCGGTCTTTAAACAAGTGTATCGACCTTCCAGCATCCGAGATGCAAATGTGGGGATCTTAACAATGACGACGGCGACGCCGAGGACAACGCCTTGTAAAATTGAATATGTCCAGGATGCCAATGGCTCTAAGACCTCGTTCAGGCTAAATATGTAATGACAGCGTTCAATTCTAAATGGAAATACGAAATATTAGCAGTTCAACTCATCGTTCGCGTTCGCGGTCATTTTGCGTTGTTGTTTTGCAGAAGGCTATGGAATGTACAGAGGTTTACTGAACACACTTGCACAGCCTTGTTTTGCTCATTAAACCTATTATTTGGTGGTGCTCATTGACGTCGTGGTTTGCTCCAGACTCCGTCCACACTACGCCGGAGGAATTTAAAAAGGCATACAGTTTTATTTCTACGGTTAGGCCCGACAGTCCAGGGTAATCCGTCACGAAAACGAAGCTTTTCGAAAACGCTCTTGAAACCGGAGGAATTTGAAAACGGGGGCTTTGAGTTTTCGTGTGGACGGAAAACATTTTAAAACGGACCTTTTTCGAATGGCAATGGAAATCTCGAGGTCAGAATCTAACAATGTGAACTGACCCATGAAAAATTTTTGCACAGCGCGAAGAGGCCTAGGTACTAGTCAGTTTTTCTTTTTTGGAGGACATGTGGGTAGCGGTTTCGTATGACATCACAACTTCTTTCATGTAAGCAGGAGGCAGGAGATGGACAAACAGACAAACAGACAACTGAATTGTGTGCTCTTTGTGAAATGGCGGAAAGTTTGGAAAATATAGGTGATATTTCACCTGATTTGGCGAACGAGGATGTAGGAGAAAGTCTTGTGGAGGTTGAGAACAGCAGCGAGAGGCAGGGAGAAGAAAGAAAAGCACGTTTCTTTGTAGAAAAGGACTTGGAAAGTATCCTCGAACAGTCTCAGTCGAGCGGGACTAAACGAAACACGAAATGGGTGGTGAAATTATTTCAAGGTAAGAAACTTTTGCTTTGCTTCGAATTTAACAAAGTCATTGAGCAAAACGATCATGTGGTTAATTTACCAAAAGGTACAGGTATCCGGTGAGATCGTTCCAGGTCATATCGTTCCATAAAAAA
>Ga0126339_10003452_pt1 | contig 11511 bp, 8 predicted proteins | sample OrbTmetagenome_2_FD_92532 | JGI IMG/M metagenome (GOLD analysis project Ga0126339, IMG submission 92532) | Coral microbial communities from Petempiche,Puerto Morelos, Mexico - Orbicella T R C metagenome | ecosystem: Host-associated > Invertebrates > Cnidaria > Coral | place: Petempiche,Puerto...
TAGGAAATGAAAGTTATAAGTGACGCATTAAACAGGAAAAAAGTCAAAGCTTACCTCTAAACAGGATATAATCGCAGATGATCAGGCTGAAGGAAATTGTCAGCTTTTCTGTTTAAGTATGAACCAATCAAAATGCGAGAATAATTTGACTTATTGCATAATTCACAATGTACTGATATTGCAGTAAGCCTCTCTTATGAACTGCTGTATTTACTGCCTATTTTACAGATGTGTCGCATGTTTGTTGAAGACTGCAATCGCTACAGAGAGTACATCCACCTTCTCTCGTTCAACTATGACTTTCACCTGTGCAAAGCTCAACTGTATTTGAATGGAAGTCAGCGAATCTTCAACAAGGGCTACGGAGTTACAAACATGCTCAAAGGATTGCTGCTGGAGTACTCGAAGTGCCCCTTGTTTGCCAGAAACCGCCTTTGCAACGGTAATATTTTACTCCCGGGGTGGGGGGGGGGGACTCCCTTATATAAAGGAAGGGGGTACTCGTCGTACCTTTTAGGGGCTAAAAAGGCGGTTTTGGGGTTCTTTTCAAAATTTCCGACGAGCACCCCCGTCCTTTTTATATTTCCCCCCACCCATCCCCACCCGGATTTCACTATATTCCGATTGTACACCGAATGTACACTTTCTAAAATAACCCCCAATTCACTGCACACATCAAAAAAATCCTAACGTATTAGACAAAAAAAAAAATTCTCAATAAATATACGCCCCTGGGCCGGGTTGTTCAAAGCCCAGATAAGGTAACCCAGGATTAGCGAAAATTGTGATTCCAGTTTTGTAACTTTTCAGTGGAGTTTTCTGTTTATATTGATTATCCTTCAGTTTTGAGTTTGTGTAATCTCAAACTACACAAAACATGAGCAATAAAAAAAATATTTATATTAGAAAAATTAAAACTTCGGTTAACTTTTAATCCTGGGTTAGCGTTAACTGGCTTTTGAACAACCCGGACCTGGTTATGTACACCAACTGTCTGATAGAAATTAGTTTTTCCTGTATGCCTGCCAATTTTTCAACGGCAAATCCGCCTTATAATTTAAGTGTTTCTTTATCTCCACACGTTTTTGAAACTGAACCTTTCCGTCTATAGATTTACATGTACTTACCTACTGCTTTTTATGTTGATGTTTCTTGATGTTTGTGGAAGTCGTACCAGATATAACTGAGCTTGCTACCCAACTAATTTGGACAAAAACAGTTGAAGATTATTTGATGAAAAAAAAAGTGTTTCAAACCGTTTTACCTTTCTTTTAGGCGATATTTCAGTACCTTGTCAGCCAGGCCTGTCTCCCCAAGCTGTGTTTAACTACCTGGTGAAAAACGCTTCTAAATACGACTTTTCTACGCTTCCCTTAAAAAAATCCAACACCACCAAATCCAGTCACGTGCTGCTAGGCACCGACCGAGTTCTGACGCAAGCGGGAAATTCTCCCACGAAGACGTTCGACATTCTCCGAGACAACAACGAGTATGACATCAGTTTTGTCGGGTCGCTCAAGGATTGGATGGAAGATGGTGTGTTTACCATGGAGTATGTTGTGTTGATGACGAGTCGGCGGGAGTTGTTTCCTAAATTGACGCTGGATTTAAGGCTGAGAAAGAAGTCTCCTTCGTCAAGCTCGCTGTCGACTATGGCCGGGGCCAGAAAGGGGTCATTACCAGAAGGAGGGGATTCAGAACCAGGAAAAGGTATTCACTGAGTGGTACTCAATGATTTTTCAATGTTTTTGACTGCGACTAGCGGCAAAGTTAAAAAACGCACTTAAGAAATTCGAAATTTCATTTTTAAAAATATCGAAAAGCAAACAATACCACATGAAAGTACTGCTCAATAGCTTTCATTTGAATGGTCACACACCAGGGTTTGATTCGCAGACTTAAAAGTTAGAACCACCTTGTACAGGATAATAAATACTTGAGTAACACGTGCAATTACTACTCAATAGCTTTCTTTTGATTATTCACACACTTATGGGGTTTGATTCACAGACTTGGTAGTTAGATCTACTTTTCATTGATTCATGAACTCAAACTAATTGTAGTAAGCAATTTCGACCGGAAGGTCTAGATTTTTCCAAACATTTTCCAAATGTTTCTTTTCTTTGTCGAGTATTTTTGATCTTCTACAAAATTAAGCTATCTTTATTTCACTTTTAGGGTCACGTGTCAGATTCACTCTACCTAGCAACAGCTCGGGCGGTTCCCTGGGAGCACCCAACCCTCCCTCCCCTGGGGAGTTCCACAGGTCAGCCTCCACACCCCACTCCCTGTTCACAATGGGTTACGAGAATAGTTCCCCGTTCTTCAACGTGGCCTCATCGCGCTCCGACGAAAACATCGCAGAGCAACGCATGGAATCACTACCAACGTTGTTGCCACTTCCGACAAACTACGAAGAATCTTCGGTTGACGATAGCTCCCAACGAGAATCCAGGCTCCTCACGGAAGCTTTCCAGCGTGCACGTGATCATCTCATGCGCATAGCCTGTCGGGCCCAAACTCACTGCAGTCGAGACTTGCTGTGGCATCGTTTGTTTGCTGGGGAGACTGAGGAGGAGGAGAAAGATGGAACGAAGAAAGCGAGGCGGAAGAGTACTATACGTAAATCCAGCTCAGAATCGAGTCTGAAACAGAGCTGGATGAAGAGTGTTGATTCGCTGAACCCACGAATAGAACAGGTAGAATTTTTGTGACTCTTGTGCACTCTAGCACAAGGCCATTAAGTTTGCAGCCTCTTCTAGTCCAAGGGAGAGCTTAAAGGAGCTCAGTCACGTTGTTTTGAGTTATTTTGGCCATATACAAAATTAGCTTTAAATTGAAGGAAACTAGAAAATAGAAGTTAACTTCGATAGAAAAACACCAAAGAGATAATAATAAACCATAAAGGAACAAGGATGGTTAAGGATGGAGAAGATTGACACGGATTACAAACCACGAACTTGAAAAATTTAGGCCAAACCTTTCAAGATACACAAACCGTGACGTAGCTCCTTTAAGTATTTCGTTTGAAGCAAGGGAAATATCAAGTTTGAAAAAAAAGGGTCCCTTGCTTCACTATCTGACTTGTTTATTGTTTCTTTCAGGCGCCGGCGCCTCGCCTGAGCTTTGAAGAGTTTAAACAGTTGTTATCGATTGTTCAAAGCAAATCTTTAAAGAATGAAGATCCACAATTGATTCCTCTTTTGTCGATGGGGACCTCCTGGTATCTGAATCTTTTCCGGTGAGACTTTCTATTTTGCTGCCACAGAAAGGGGATTGGTATACATTTTTGTTATGAATCGCTTTGCGTTGTTTTGCTGTTGTTATGAAAGGTTGAAACAACATTACATGATATTTGAATTTTAAGGGGTGCAGTGATCTGAGTCCGAACCTTGTCCGAGATCATTGTGTTGTGTTCTTGGGCAAGACACTGTATTCTCACAGCACCCCTCTCCACTCAGGAGCACAAAATGTAGGAGGGTGGGGTGGGGATGTGACCTGTGATGGAGTAACACTTCTAGTCGCTTCCGTATCAGCCTGTATAGCAGAATTTAGCGCCACCGACAGACTTAAAACCCCTTTCACACTACGACGGAGAAATTTGAAAACGCAGCTTTATTTCTACGGTTAGACTTATCGTCCACACTAATACGTCACGAAAACGGAGCTTTTCGAAAACGCTGTTCAAACCGTAGGAATTTGAAGACGCCAGCTTTTCGTTTTAGTGTGGGTGGAAAACATTTTGAAAACGGAAATTTTCGTAAACGATGACGTCACAATTGTCATGAGATTTCTTGCACGAGTTTTCCTCAAAAACAAATCCAAAATGGTGGGTGATTGTTGCGTTTTCAAATTTCTCCGGCGTGGGGTGGGCGAAACCTTAACCTGTAACTTATTTCACAGAGTCATCACCGCGAAGTTCCAAGACACCCATCGTTTATTCATTAGCGAAGACAGTACAGTTCACTACTTGGCAATCCTAAATCCTGAGAATCCAGATATGTTTGTATTGCTTTACGTGGACGAAAATAACGGAAGTGCAGTAAGTATATATCAAGTATGAAATTTTTCTTTTTTTGATCAAGCGTTGATTCTCTGATACCCCCACCCCTCTCCCCTCCCAATTCAATGTTGTTTAGGTGCTGTGGTCTGCGCAGTCTTGCTCGTTGCGGCTAATACAGTTCCTAACTACATTGTGACCGCGCGATTTAAGATTTTTTATCTGTTGTCTTTACTTTTCGTATAAGAACGTATAAAGTTATTTCTCATTTTAACATTTTTTTTTTTGCAGGATATTTTGGTTATTTTCCGTGAGGACCTGCCAGACAACAACGGGTCTTTACTCGACAAGAAAACTCGAAGTCACGTGTACAGTGTCATCAACGCCGTGTGTTTCCACCTTTGGTCAACTTTACTTCCGGTGTAATAACGCTGCACGTGATCGGAAATACGTCACTACTTAGCGAAGAAGACGAAGCCATCGATTGCACTCAGGAATTGTCACATTGTATCTCGCTGTCGTTTTTGGTAGGCATTATGATTGGACACTCATGGAAGCAGATTGAGTGTCCAATTTGTACAGGTGCCTGCTTAAATGATGTTCAAAAGACGAAGTGTTAGTGTCAGACCAGTTCACCACTGTAGTTTACATCTATGTACATGCAGTGGTGTTGGTTAGATTCTGTGCTATGGTGTGAACACTGTTTGTCGTCTTGTGAATGTTTTCTCACATGGTGTCTGGCGATTGCACCGTCTGTAACACCACAAAAACGCCTACTGCGTCCGCCTCCGAGAGGTGCCCGTGAGGAAAGCTTGTTCACTACAGCGATTAAGTTTAGTCAGAAAAAGCGTTCTCTAGTCAATAGCTAATTTAAACGAGTCTTCTGACCGGCTCAATACGGGATATGAGTTATTACTGAATCAGAGGGTTGTAACAAAGGTCACTGAGCGATTTGCAATTCCAGTTGGCCTATTTTTATAATCGGCACAATTTGCTTAATTAATTAATTCGCCCGATCAATTTACTAAAGCGACGATTATTTAATCTTAAGAGAATTTTAATTATGTTCCTAGGTAGTAATATACACTTTTCGTTACTTTGTTAATTGACCGCCTTAATTCTTGTCTTTTTTGTTTTTCTTTTCATTGATAATTCATCCAGACATTGAGGGAAACATATGGCCATTGGTCAATGGGTATATTTACATCAATGGAAACTAAAAATATTGGTCTAGTTTTGTCATAAATTACTATATTAGTATAGCAAAGGGGTAATATTATCATTTATAATATTAAGGACGAAGTTATGATATCAAATTGAAAAAGTCCGGCAGACCTTAACAATTTTACCTTTCTTGTAATAACTAATTACAATTTGCTCTCCGATCAACAAGTTAGTTGATATCTTAAACTTGACATTGTAAGATTTTACAACCACTTTGACCAAAAGCATTCCAAAATCCTGGTAAAAGAGCTCCTTTAAACTAAGGGAGTGTTGCCATCTGTGTTGTCTTTGTGGTCCTCGCCATCTAGTTCCCCATCTAGGTTACCCACAAGTACTATTAATGTACCGTCGCTGGAAAGTTTCCAGACCTTAATTTAACTTTACGTTTGTAAGTTAAAGAATTATTTAACGCATATGTCATGTGAATCACAATTGTCGAAATCTAATGTTCAATTTTATTGCAGATTTCGACTTTGCAGGGTGAACGAATTGTGAATACATTAATTTTGTAATGCGTGGAAAGCTAAATTTTAGATATGTATATAGATTTAAAATGACTTTTATTTGATAAGTTAGTGTTAATTAAAATAAGTAAAATTTGATGGTTGTTGTGGTTGAGTTTTATTAGGTAACTTATGTCGACAGGACTGTAACCTGGCATTCAAAACCTACCGCTCTAAGGCCAAAGATTTCAGGGCATCTATTAGAAACGTTATTGGGTCAATTTGCGGTTTGATTTCGAAGTGCAACATTGTCTAAGTAATACATCAAATACGAAAGACCGTGTTTGACCACATTTCCAGACACCGAGAACTGAGTTGAAAATACGACGCGCAGGGGAGAGTTATTTCCTTTTATTTGAGCTACGATAAGCCTTGCGGAAAGCTAGCTCTAGGAGAGAACTGTATCAAGATTAGCAATGACAAGTCAAATTCTGTGGCTCCAGACAGAAATATATAGAATGAAACCTTAAAACAATCATAGACACAACCATCCTCACTAACATTATTTTTGTTTATTTTGCAACTAAGTCATACATTAATGCCTTAATAATTATATTAGTTATGAACATACATGAGTACCTAAATAATTATATGAACATTCACCAATACCTGAATAATTATATCAGCTATGAACATACACTAGTACCTACATAATTGTATTAGTTATGAATATTCACCAATACCTGAATAATTATATCAGTTATGAAGATTCACCAATACCTGAATAATTATATCAGTTATCAATCACAGTAACATATCTCGGCTAACGTAAATATGGACTTGAAAATGGTATTCGGTTGCCAAGGCTTAATAGTGGAAAAAGAACATACATTTGTCAACTATGTTAAAGCGGCTACGTCACGGTTTGCCTATTTTGAAAAGTTAAGCCTAACTTTTTCAAGTTCGTCGTTTGTAATCCGTGTTAATCTTCTCCATCCTTAACCATCCTTGTTCCTTTATGGTTCATTATTATCTCTTTGGTGTTTTTCTATCTTGGTATACTTTTAATTTTCGGGTTTCCTTCAATTTAAGGGCAATTTTGTACTTGGCGAAATTAACTCAAAATACCGTGACTGATCTCCTTTAACTATATAGCCAACAATCGATCAAAAACGCTTTTCAAGTGACCAAGATATAGCCTGCTTCGCTACGAAGCTGGAGGGCACTTGTATGTCCGACATTTTGTATTTATTTGGTTAGGGAAATACAGTATTTGTGATTGATTGGCCAGAGTGCATGTGATTACGTGGTTTTGTTTTAATGCCTGTCGTTGGAAATTCCTCCTATTTACATAGTAAACGAGTATACACATGAAATTTAGAACATTCGACATCTTCCCGGGGTGAATAGTGTTGCGGATACGTGTTGCGGTATTCAGAGCTAACTGTAAACAGGCTATACTAAACGTTATTCAGGCTAACCAGAGTACTTTTCGGGCTCACCCACTACCTCACTACCTCTCACCCTTCAGCCACGATTTAAATCTACCAGACTCCTCTCCCTCCCTTCCCCTACTGATTGACCATCCCATTGCTTTAATACATAGAACCATAATCTATGTGAAACTTATTAACCTAGTAAAAATGGCTGCAGAAGAAACATACAGACCCTTTTTCGGCCTTTTACGTTTTAAACTCGCCTCCCTCTAAGAGATATTCGCGTTTACTTTGTTGTAAAGATCTTTTTTTTTTTTTTAATAAAAACTACCCCATACTATCAAATGGCCAACTACACGTTACCTTACGTTCATAGTTAACACTCTGAAACTTTGTGTTAAGTAATAAAGTAGGACCCTGTTTATTCGGTCACCAACGTGTCGTGAAAATTTGGCAGTATTAACGAGGTTGGGCCAAATTTCAGGATTGATCTAAATTGAGTGACGTGTTAACAGATATATCAAGATTGCACTTCTAAACTAATGTTCTTTAATAAACATCCGAAATGCAGATTATTTACAAAAAATTGGAACTTGAATTAGGACGTGCAGTATGAACAAAGGAAAGATATGAACATAACTGATTTAAGTGGCCGTATAAACGGCATAAAATTATAATGGTTATACAGGTTGGGATTTCAGAATGTTGTCGTTGGCCGTATTAACAGGGTGGCCGCATAAACGGTGTTTTCTTATAGGAAAATGTATGGGCGTTTCGCCGAGACAAAAAGAAGTGGCCGTAATAATGAGGTGACCGTAAGGTGGGGTTCCACTGTAACCCTTGTTTATACATTGTGAACAACTTTACGGAACAATACATGGCATTTGGGGTCGTATTATTGCAAATATGAATTATGAAATGCCCGACAGTGTGAAATCTTTCTATGATATGACAGTGCCTTGCTAAAATAAAAGGGGTGTATCACTTAGCTACAGGGGCTCGGAATTGCTAATTTCCCCTGGGGGCCTTCTATTTTATATCAGGGGACTTACTTTTCACTAGAGTGGTGTTTCCTTTAATATACTGTGCAATTCCTTCATCAGATTAATAATTTCTAAACCAAGCGCAAACCAGAAACAACTTAGCTAGTTAGTCTTATAATTATCTCTGGGGACCATTCCTCTCTAAGGCTTCTTACACTTGCAATATTACAATCACTGTCTGTGGGCTTGAATGTCGGCGATGGACTGGGACAGAGCGCCGGCATCGGTGGACAGCGTAATTCCAGCCTGCCCCTTACCTGTACACTTCACAAACGCATTTCTCATCTCGGCGCTCAGAAGAAGGTAGAGGAAGGGATGGATCAGGCCACGTGACTGGTACAGGAATGTGAGGACGATGACGACTTTGTAGTCCACGGTGCGCCAGTCCACAATGATGAGGGACTCCACTACTGTCATGGCGGTCCACGTGACCAGGTACAGCAGGAGCAATGCGCAGGAGATGTACAGTACCTCCAAGTTGAGGAAGTGCGTCCCTCCTCTGGTGGACCCCGTCATGGTCGGCGTCGGAGGTGGGAGCCTCGGTTGGTTGTTGTTCAGCTGCATGGAGGGCGCGGGTGGGGCGGGATGGATGGAGTTTTTCTTCTTGAGCACGATGAAGACGATCGCAAGTGCGGTGAAGATGACAGCGGGGCCAAGCGTGATGATGGTGTGGAAGGCAGAGTAGGTCACAGCACCAAGGTTTCCTGCCTCCCAAGACATCCAGCACGTGCCTTCGAGCTTATTATAAGCACCCCACGTGCCCGGGTTCAAGGGTGGAGAGGCTAGGAAGCCTGCACCGAACCAGATGGTGAACAGCAACAGGCGGACAACAGGCTTGTTAACGAAGAACATGGTGTAGGCAAGAGGTGACTCCACGTACAGGTACCGGCTGGCGGCGATGGCAGTGACTGTTCCCAAGAACACAGTGGCCAGGGTGTTGTGGAAGAATCCTTGAATACGGCATAGGAATGTGAGAACCGACAGGCCGTAAAAGTCAAGCCAGACACCCGTTGCCCAAGGCCCAGCCGTCACCATGGCGCTGACTATGTCGATTACCATGAAATTCTGAATGAACATATACGGAACAGCCTTGAGTTTGACAGAAGTGAAGATTACCATAAAGAGATTGATGGCAAATGTCAGTGAACAAACACAGACCAGAGCTCTTAACTGATCCCAGATGTCTTCAACATCCTGGGGGGGTCGGAACAGCGGGATAGGCTGCGTTGTGGTATACCCAATGGTGCGGTTTGTCGCATTGGAGTAATTTTTGGCGGTAAAGGTTGTATTAACCTGCAAATTGTTTCCCATTGTTGGCACTTAGTTTAGGAACTGCAAGAGAAGAAATAGGAAGATTTAAAACATCTTTAAGTAATCAATGCGGTCCAGATATTTTTTCATGGCTCCTGTCACAACTTGGTTTGATGAGTAAATTCAGACATTCGCCGAGAGAAATGTGAAAATATCAATCGATATCGATGAAACTAATGGAAATCAAAAGTTTATCACGAAACGGCCACCATTAGGAAATAAGTTGGTAATCGCTTGCAATAGATTCGCCTAAAAACGGTACATTCAGTTCACTGTAAAGTTCATGGCGGCCAAAGAACTTTGACGGGGATTTTCGGTGAAATCAATTTGTAGTCAGCTTGTTTAAGCGTTTTCCATTTTCTCAAATACACGTTTTATTATTTTAAGTCCTAAACAATGAAATATAATATTCTCAGAGGTAACTGTCAAATAAAGGCAAAGTTTACAGCAATTGTTTGGTGCAATTTTCGAGAACTGGACAACTGATCGTTAAATTATAGTCTATAGGGCTACCGAATACTGTGTCGCTTTATAATAAAGCTTTCACCGTACAGTAACTTTCACTACAAATCACATTTAGAAAGAACTCTGTCCAAGTTAGGCTTTTAAAGTTGTTTGTGCTCTACGAATAATCTACGCATCAAAGCTATTACCGGCGACAAATGCTCCAGAAGGGATTTGTATGTGTTCACGCAAGCTCTGTTTACATTTTAAGCCATTAAGAAAAATCCCACGCAACATTATCTACACTCTGTTTACCCTGTTGAGTGACTTTAGATTAAAATCGTTCCATGTTGCCAATACGTACGCAGTTGGTTAAATAGCCCGCCCCCTTTATGCAACCCATGAGTTACAAATCTAATCGAAGCGTGCTGCGAGCAATTTGCGCAAAGGAGGGTCGCTTTGCTTTGTCATCGATTTGAGCTAAAATAAGAACTTCATGCGAAATAAAAACTTTTGTTTATAGACCGCCAGCGTAACGAATTACTAAATTACACCTCGACAGATATCAACAAAAAAAAAAGGAGCTTCCAATAAAATGAAAAATTGACACTATGTTTTTGGCAAACTCAGAATCACTTTTATTGCGCAGGACAAAAAAAGAACTAAAAAAATATTCAAAGTTAACGAAGGTATCGTATGATACTTAAGGGTGACGTTTGCTAAAAAAAAAAAAGAAACTAAAAGGCGTTCTTTTTTAAAAGCCACGATTTTGGCTCGTAAAAAAGCACGGTTGAAAGAAAAGCACCTTTTGTTACAACGAATAATTTATAATGTTTGCCTCGCTTTTGCAAAATACGCTTAAACCGTTTCTTTTCTATCAAAGAAGTGTATAGCCCTTTCGCGCCCTCGAAAAAGTTCATACTAGGTAAACTAATTAATGCAAGGAAGTGCTAAACTCCAAAGCAATCTTTTTCTCTAGTTATAAGATAATATCAGTAATTAAACTATCCAAAACTATTCAGATAATAGTAGTTAAGCATTACAAAGTTAGAGGTATTTTGGCATTAGCCCTGATTATTGTGGCCGCGTCAAATGTTATCAGTTATCTTCTTCATTGCATAGTACGCCAATTTACCCTTGCATTTTTTTTTTAAATGTAGTTTCGCTTGCTACAGTGGTTTGATTTCGGCACTTTTCGGTCAGTAAGGTGTCGATTTTTTTATGTAATAAAAACAAATATATAAGAAGAAGGGTGCTAAACTGATCTTGTTCTCCTTAAGTCCTTCTCGAACAGTTGTCAAAAAAAAAAAAAATGAAATATTCAGGCTCTGAAAAATTAAACGAAAATGTCTTACCACGGTTGTTGATTTCCTTGGTAATGGTTTAAAACTGTTCATTTGTAGTAAAACACACCTTCCTAAAAATTGTTCACCAATGTCATAAGTTTGAGCAACAAATTGGCGTTGTAACTTTCTTGATGATAATACAAAGTGAAGCTTCTTAAAGTTGCTGCCCACTTTTCATTGCTGCAAAATGTTTAATGTTTCGTTGCCATAGTGATAATATATCCCGCAATCTATTGATTGGCTTACAAGTCGGTTGAAAACTCA
>Ga0126339_10003453_pt1 | contig 11511 bp, 7 predicted proteins | sample OrbTmetagenome_2_FD_92532 | JGI IMG/M metagenome (GOLD analysis project Ga0126339, IMG submission 92532) | Coral microbial communities from Petempiche,Puerto Morelos, Mexico - Orbicella T R C metagenome | ecosystem: Host-associated > Invertebrates > Cnidaria > Coral | place: Petempiche,Puerto...
ACACGAAGAAAAAGAATCTGTGGTGGAAATGTCACACAGTGACACAGAGAAAGGTAAGGAATCATGACAAAAGTTGATAAAAACTGATCACGACTAATGTTATTTACCTGAGCAAAGCTGTAGCTGAACAATAAGGAAGTTGAAACATGACTCTCGGGCAATCGATATCGTGCTATTTTAGAGAACATCAGTGCCAGTATTGAGCCACTATTGCAGCTTATTCTAAACACGTCTATAACTGCAAACTTTATAACTGAGGAAAAATTTGCGTACCTACGATATGAAGAATCAAAGCAATATTTTTGTTTTTACCCTCTTTAATAAGTATCCAGAAATGCTTATGTGTCGAGGGTGTGTCACTGGCATAGGTATAGAAGCTGTTAGCCTTTCAGCATGAATGAATGTTATGACTTCCTTTCAAGTTGATCAACAAAATACGTACGGTATCACGCGAGCTCGCAGGGCAGATCACGTGATTGAATTTTATTTTGGTATCAAAGATGAGTGGTGGATGCCATTTGAAACAATTTTGATAACAGTTACAGAACCTCGTCAAAACGGACTTCACAAAACATAGGAGAAACGGTACGGCATTTTTAGATAATTCAGTTTGAGGTCACTAGCAATTAGAAGCCGAGCTTGTTTATACCATTAGTTGTTTTGATTTTATTGCAAGCGCCTCACAAGTACGAGCCTCAAACTACTTTTTCCAATAAAATTAAACTTGATTAGTTGTGAAGGCTGTTATGACTTGACGTCGTTTTTTGTTGCACACACGGAAACCAATGAAACCAATGCTAATGAGACATAAAATTCAATCGAATATCAATTTACATGCCTATATGTTTTAATCGCCCAACTGATTTATCGGTTAACTGTAATTTTAACTTAGTAGAACTTTTCCGTACTTTGTTTGTTGCAGAGCAACTCCTTCGTTACAAACGTAATGTGGACACTGTAAACACAAATTCAAATGCTAGTGAAACCATCAATCGTGACGTCATCAGAAGAGAGGTGCGGCTTGCCCTGAGTACCCAGGCCTGCACGGTTCATTGCTCCAAAAGCATCAGGGGAAGACGAGGCAGGCCAGGTCCTAGAGGCTCTCCAGGTAAACACGGGCCTCCCGGACCTCCGGGACCCCATGGAACTAAAGGAAATCAAGGACCCCAGGGAATTCAGGGACCTCCTGGCCCTCAAGGCCCCCAGGGACCTAAGGGCGATGCGGGCAAATCTATCTCAGCCCCTTCAATTGTAGCATCTCCGATGTCCATGGTGGTAAACGAATCCGGTACAGCCTCTTTTCAGTGTGAAGCTGAAGGAAACCCAGAGCCTAAAGTCACGTGGCTGAAACAAAATTCCAATCTTCTCGCGGACAAACGAGTTGTACCGTCACGTGGTGGACTGATGATAACCGATGTGACGTCACAAGACGAGGGAAGGTACACTTGTGTAGCAAGAAATATTCTTGGAGAGGTGTCGTCATCGGTCACTTTAACTGTTCAAGGTGAATGGTGTTGTTTTTAGTCATTTTATTTTTTATAATTCAATATTTCAAGGGGTAATCTATCGTCGGTGTAAGCTTCCGCAGAATATACCGATCGCGAATTTTCCATAGAATAATTTTCTGCAATTGCTCTCTTGATAGAAACACAATGGAACTGAACACTTACTGAATACAAAGTTTCCTTAATAATTAAAAACCTTATATTATGTAAATTGTCTGCTAGTAATGTGTTAAGTTCTTAGTTAACATCTCTTCTCATACTTTGTTTTGTTGTTACTTAATTACCAAGTTGGCGCCGTGATCTCTCAGAAGCCATCATCTGTCATCATTGAAGAAGGACAGAACCTGAACCTGGTCTGCAAAGTTACTGGTCAGCCGACACCAACGGTCACGTGGCGTAAAGCGTTTAGTCAATTGCCAAAAGAGAAGACTACTGTCGTTGCTGGTAACTTGAACATAGTTAATATCGCAAAAGCAGACGGTGGGACTTACGAATGCGCGGTTAAAAATCTCCTTGGTCAGGATTCCGCCCTCGCACAAGTGACAGTAATTGACGAGCTCAGATTTACCCTGACTCCTCCCGGGACAGTTGTCGCGTCTGTTTACAACAATGCCAAGTTAAATTGTATGGCTAAGGGTTCAGTACACATGGATTGGAAGAGATCAAGACAAAATCTTCCTCAAAATCACGTGATTTATCCAAACGGAACTTTGCTTCTTCGAAGCGTTTCCTCAAGTGATGCTGGGGCCTACACCTGTGTAGCAAAAAATTCCCAGCGTTCTATCGAGGTAACATCTGTTCTTGAAGTGTTTAATACACCCATGTCCTGCAGCAAAATAAAATTGGGCCGAAGTGGAAGTTCTTCTGGTAATTATATGATTGACCCTGATGGCAAAGGAGGCGTGACTCCCTTCGGTGTGTACTGTGACATGAGTGAGAAGGGCGGAGTTGGAGTGACAGTAATCAGTCACGACAGTGAAAGTAGAACCCATGTTGGTCCTAATATTCCTGGATGTGCTTTTGCAGGATGTTACAGTAAAGATGTGCGATACACTGGAGTCAGCACCGCTCAGCTAGCAGCACTCACTCGAGTCTCACAGAACTGTGAACAGTTCATCAAGTTTGAGTGCAAGAATGATATAGCGTTTATTGAGCAAAGTTATGCTTGGTGGGTGTCACGTAATGGAACACGGATGCACTACTGGGGCGGAGCTACAGGCCATGACAAGATGTGCGCATGCGGAGTAACAGACTCTTGTACTGGTGGTAGAAAGTGTAACTGTGATAACAGTGGTGCTGGTTGGTATGAGGACAGCGGTCTGTTGACAAACAAGTCTGCTCTGCCTGTGACACAAATCAGACTGGGAGACTTGAATAGTTCACACGAAGAAGGATATCATACATTAGGAAAACTCAAGTGTTATGGTCAAGCATAGGTGGATTAATATTACACTGAAAATTAGCTATTCTGTCTACTCTATGTTGTTACAACAAGAACCAGGATGAATTAACGGCAACTAACGGATAAATTTGCAAATTTATAGACACTAGAAATTAATTTCTTTTAAATACTGGAAAAAATAATAATGAAAATGTATATTATTAAAGATAAGTAGAGTGAGAGCATTTTTTTTTCTTGGATTAGCGACCTACTCATTCTCTTACTTTAATCCAAGTTTATGGTTGGTATGGGAACCGTATCGTTACATCAACTTTTTAAGGTGGAGCTCGCAGTATACTAATTAACGTAAGTAATTCTCTGACCGAGAATTGGCGGATGACTCCAGCTGATGAGTTTCACTTTTCTCATCACCTGTATAAGCTTGAAAGTTTATATATATCTCGGTATAAATTAGATTTTGATCAGTCTGCCATCTTATATATAATGGGTTAGAATCGCGGAAAGTGTTGATGTCGTCCTAGAGCTGCTATAAGTCGACTTCTAAGTCATTTCAATTTCAATTTTTTTAAGAAAATCTTATAATACTATTAATGAAATTTCTAGGTAGAGCTAATACAGTGTCCCCAACTAGCCCACATGGGCTAAATACATTGACATTTGAATAAAGTTCTTGCTTACTTACTTCTTAATTAATATGCCTCTTGATCACAAAATGCAAACTCGATAAATAAATCACATATATGTTGAGTAAAATTACCTCTTTTGTTAATAGTACTATTACTAAACCATTCTCGTCAGAAACTCATCAACAACAAAGTGGGCGGCTAATAACTCAAATGCCAGTTTTTGCCAGCAATTCGTGTACTTTGATGCGATTTAAAAGCATCTGAAAAGCAGGAAAGTATATGTTTTGGCTTTATACTTTTCACCCTAGTCATTCTATGACGACATTTCAAAAGACTCTAAAACACTTGCACGACTCCACAGAAACATTCTGTACAAAAACACGCCCACCTCACACTTTAAAGAAACACCATTTAACTACATTTAGCCTAAAGTGCAGGCGTTATTTTGGGCCGGAACGCTCGATAGACTAGCATTTCGATGCCGCCAGCTTGGACTGTAATTGGATCCCTGACCGGTAATTTTTTTCTCTCTCCAATCCTACACCGTTACCAAATCCAAGATGGCGGCCTAATATGAAAATGTGCACCCACGCGCCCAAAATACGTCTGCACTACAGGCTAACTACATTTCGTGTGAATCTCTGGAAATAAATATGATTTGCACAGCTCAGTAGAAATCCGCGGCTTTTTTTATCGTGCTGTAAAAATATATTCGAATGGCTAAAATAATTTACAAAGTTATCATAGTAATGAGATGATATCATTTCTTGACCTTAAGATTCCTCTTAAATATTAAAGTTGCATGTTGAGAACTCTCTCAAACAGAACTGCCATGCGACTGAATTTCAGAATGAAGATTATTTCACTCCAGCATCAATATCCGGATCTGAGAAACAAAAATAGCTGGAGCTCTTTCATTCACTGATTTTAAGAATGCAATTAATATCAGTATTAACATTAATATTGTTTCTGTTGATACAACGAAATCTTGGCGAATGTACCTTCAACGTTTATGGCCAGACAAAAACAAGATTAGTTTAGGCCCAAAACAAGGTTAACGAACATGTCATTAAAACGAGATAGCGTTCCCGTTTGAACTTCGTTAATAGACCTTTTTCGACTCGGCGGTTTGTTGCCCCATTTCAGACCATGTGATGATACTCTTGAGACTTCTTCCTTTCAAATTTTCAAATAGTTGCGTGTATATGAATAAATAATGTTTATAATGTATGTTTTCCCTAGAGAATATCACGTGGTCTGTAATGGAACAACAAACCGCCTAAGCGGAAAAGGTCTATTAGTCTCAGTTCTTTTTCCTAATTGAAAAATCCCGTATGGAAGCTCATCGGAGTAATTCCTTTCACCACGCCTCGCCCCAGCTCCTTGAATTCTTTTGCGTCCAATACCAACAGATAAGTGGTCTGGTCAGGGATACTCACCACGCATGACAGCACCACTCCGTCATCTTCCTCCTTCCCATCAGGCACTTTGACAAACACAGGCTCTGAAGCAAATCCTCCGGGCTCCTTCCATGTCACAAACTCTTTCGTCTCCACGTTCAGCTTCGCCAGATAACTGAACCACTTTTCCTCGTCAGCTCCGACGCCATACACAAACTTGTAAGGCTTCCCATTGTTATCTGCCTCGTTGATCCGCGGGAACTCCATTCCTGAATACAGCAAAGTGTAATCCAGTCCGTCAGCTCCTTTTTAAAGAGGTTTACCCGCCTTCACATCACCAAGGTCTTCCAGAGGCAGCTCGTATCTGCGTATATCCGGGACGTCAAGTTTCTTCTCGCCTGGCAGTACAGGAGCTCGCATATTGTGCAGGTAGGTTTGATCGACAATTGTGTGGTCATGGAAACAAGAAGCATCCAGATTAATCTTCCCGTCTCTTTCGAAAGCATTGACCTGATGGAACAAGAAAAATGGTTCGGCTGTGAAGATGACGGTGTCTGTCCCTTGTTTTCTGTTCACCACGTGAAAGAGGGTCTCCATAAGTTTAACCGCCAACCGTCAACTGGCCAAAATATAAACCGTCATTCGGGTAAAAACACAATAATTTTACCGTCAATTATCAACCGTCAAATAAGCAAGCCACTATTAGTCGTAATATTATATGTTGTCTATAAATGATTGTAACAGCCGTAAAATCCATCGTTTATTCGTCTAGATCAACGAGGGAAACGCTCGACACTGTCCTGTTTACAATGCGAAAATTCGTGTTACCGTAACCTTGATTCACGAATGTTCGTAATGTTCGATCCTTTTGATTCTCCGTAAGTTCCTCGACAAAATGACAGTCCGGTTAGTGTTCCTTTGACCATACACAAGGGAAATAACAACGTAATCAACGAAAACGTGTAGCGCGAGGTTTGACCTAAACTGGAATAAACCTCGATCAAATCACGTGTCCTAAACGCTCGGACGGACTGGTCCGATTACACAGGATAACCAACAAATGAAACTGGCATTTACAATGATCGTTTTGATCAAGAGATTTGATACATCGATAAAAAATACATTTATATCCAAGTCCTTTAGTTTCTGGTCTCGGTAGAAGGCGATTAACTGGATTAATACGTCCAACGGTAATAAAGTTGCCTCCGAAAGGTGATGTAATTACGCTAATTAGACATGCACAAAGTTGAAGACCAAAGAGCTAATTTTTACTGCACAAATTATAGGACTGATAGGCCATTTCTGAGTTGTCAATTTTCGTATTATAAACGTCTTGCCAAAAAATTTAAAAAAAAAACCTGGTGCGTTGGTTTGACTTCTCCGCAACACTGGAATCCTTGAACCGGCTGTGTTTGTTGAGCCTCTGTTTGTCAATAAAATGGAAAATACCAAAGACACAAATAAATGTGGCGCACGACTGTTTATAATGTAAACCGGAAAAAACGAATATCGAGTTGGTTTCTTTCCACATCATGACAGACTAATGACACTAATTTACATCGAGTGCGCTTGCCAAAAAAAATAATTGAGAACCGATAGACAAAAACTGAGAGAGCATCTCAAAATCGAACAAAATTGGTGGCCGAGAAATTACTATGATAAATGACACAAATTAACACAAAGAATGTAAGAGGAAAAGCCAAAGGGAATAGGGTGATTAGGCCCCACGGGGGCCCTCACGCGCGCGGCTACTTTTATTCCAGCGCTTGTTTTCGTGTCACGCGCGACAGACACAGGGGCTGGTCAGACTGGGGCTAGGCTGGTCGCGATCTAAATTAGAAGAAAAAAGATTTACGCAAAAATTCAGACCATCACATCAAAAAAAAATCGCTTCAATTTAGTCGATTCGATATCAACAATCTCTAGTGAAAGAAGTTAGTCAGAGCAGTGAGTTTTACGGGTATATTTCTAGCTGTGCTGAACAGTTGAAAACTTACCTGACCTAAAGATTTGAAACTTATCCAGTACAAGCTGAGACCGGAAGAAGGTCCGAAAAAAGGTCAAAACACATTGCACGCACGCTTTTTGTTTCTATCTGGCTTCGATCACGAATGTACTGATTGCATTCTCTACATCGAGATAGTTTTTCATCCTGAAAGTTACGAGTTCTCAAAGCCACCGAGAAGGGTACATTGTACTATGGAGAAGTTTAAGACTCATCCAGTCTCCAACACGGTGGTGTTTTCATCGATATTTCTGTCTGTTATTTGTCTTTCGGGATTGATTCACGTCGAGATGGAACTTCACGTTCATCGACAAATGCTTCAAGTCTTGAATCAACAAAGAGAAAAAAAGCTCGAGCTACGAAACGTAGCACACGAAGACAAAGAATCTGTGATAAAAATGTTTCACAGTGACATAGAGAAAGGTAAGGAATACAATAGTTGATAAAGAACTTATCACGACTGAAGAAAGCTGTAGCTGATCTATAAAGAAGTTGAAACATGACTCTCGGACAGTCGATATCGTGTTATTTTGGAGAAAACCGATACCAGTATTGAATCAGTATTGCAGCTTATTCTAAACTCATCGATAACTGCAAACTTTCTAACAAAAAGAGATTTTGCGTACGTACCTATGAAAAAGTGAACAATTTATTTTTTTACTCTGAGCCCTCAGAGCCAGAAATGACAATGTTCATGTGTCGAGAGGGTGTCACTGGGCTCCAGAAGCTACTACATACACGTATGTCGCCTTTCAGCACGAATAAATGTGATGACTTCTTTCTGTTCCTTTCAAGTTGATCAAGAAACTACACACGGTATCACGCGAGTTCGCAGGACAGCTCATGTGATCGAACTGTGTTTTCGTTTTAAAGTTGAGCTTGGTCGATGCCATTTGAAACAATCTTGACAACACTTTCAAACCATCGTTAAAACGAAATTGCAAAATATAGCAGAAACGGTACGACATTTGTAGATAATTGGTCAATTAGTCAATTAGGAATTAGAAGCCTGGGCCGGGTTGTTCAAAGCCCGATTGAGTTAACCAGGGATCAGGGAGAACTTTAATTTCGGGTTCGTAATTCTTCGTTGAGCTTTTTGTTTATATTGCCTGTCCTTCAGTTTTGAAATTGAATAATATAAAACTTCTCAAAACAAAAGCGGTAAAAAATATATTTTCTACAAAAGCCGAATTAATACTTCGGTTAACTTTTAATCATAAGTTAGCTTTAACCAACTTTCGAACAATTCAGCTCTCAGGCCCAAGTTGCACTGTTATTTGATTTGATTGTGTACCCAAACTATTTGTTCGAATACAGTTAAAACAAACAAACAAACAAACAAACAAACACGAAAAACTCGGTAAAATAATGACAAAACGTGATTAGTGTTGAGGGTCGACATGACTTTATCGTCGCACACATGGAATAATCGCTTTCAAAAACAATGGAAATCAACGCCTAATACTCGAGTGACAAAAACTTCAATCGCGTATCAATTAAAACAGGCCTATGTTTTGATCGCCCTTCTGATTCATGTTTGCTGCAGAGCCACACCTTCGTTCCAAACGCAGTGTGGAAACAACAAACAAAAAGACCAATGCCAGCGGAACCATCGATAGTGACGTCATCAGAAGACTGCAACTTGCCTTAAGTAGCGTGACCTGCAATCTTCATTGCCCCAAAAGCATCAGGGGAAGAAGAGGTAGGCCTGGTCCCAGAGGCTCTCCAGGTAAACATGGACCGCCCGGACCCCAGGGACGCCAAGGAATTAAAGGAAATCAAGGACCCCAGGGAATTCAGGGACCTCCTGGCCCTCAAGGCCATCAGGGACCTAAAGGCGATCCAGGCAAATCTATCTCAGCTCCTACAATCGAGGCACCTCCGATGTCTATGGTGGTAAATGAATCCGATACAGCCTCGTTTCAATGCAAAGCTGAAGGAAACCCAGAGCCTAAAGTTACGTGGCTGAAACAGAATTCCAATCTTCTCGCGGACAAACGAGTTGTACCGTCACGTGGTGGTTTGATGATAACTGATGTAACGTCACAAGATGAAGGAATGTACACCTGTGTAGCAAGAAATATTCTTGGAGAAGTGACGTCATCGACCACTCTAACTGTTCAAGGTGAATAGTGTTGTTTTTAGTCATTTTATTATTTATAATTACTTCAATGTTTCAAGGGATAATCTATCGTCGGTGTAAACTTCCACAGGATATCCCGATCATGAATTCTCCATAAAATGATTTTCTGCAATGACTCTCTTGGCAGAAACTGAATCTTATAACGCGATGGAACTGAGCACCTAGAATACATATTGTCCTAAATAATTAAAAACCTTATGTTATGTAAATTGTCTGCTAGTAATAGGTCAAGTTCTTAATGAAATCTCTTCTCAACTTTGTTTTGTTGTTGCTGAATTACTTAGTTGGCGCCGTGATCGCTCAGAAGCCCTCATCTGTCATCATTGAAGAAGGACAGAACCTAAGCCTGGCCTGCAAAGCTACTGGTCAGCCGACACCAACGGTCACGTGGCGCAAAGCGTTTAGTCAGTTGCCAAAAGAGAAGACTACAGTTGTTGCTGGTAACTTGAACATAGTTGATATCGCAAAAGCAGACGGTGGGACTTACGAATGTGCGGTTAAGAATCTCCTTGGTCAGGATTCCGCTGTCGCTCAAGTGGTGGTAATTGACGAACTCAAATTTACCCTGACTCCTCCAGGGAAAGTTGTCGCGCTTGTTTACAACAATGTCCAATTGAATTGTATAGCTGAGGGCTCAGTAGACATAGATTGGAAGAGATCAGGACAAAATCTTCCGCAAAATCACGTGATTTATCCAAACGGAACTTTGCTTCTTCGAAGCGTTTCCTCAAGTGACGCTGGGGCTTATACTTGTGTAGCAAAAAATTCTCAACGTTCTATCGAGGTAACATCTGTTCTTGAAGCGTTCACGCCCACGTCCTGCAGCAAAATAAAATCTGGCCTGAGTGGAAGTCCTTCAGGAAATTATATAATCGATCCTGATGGCAAAGGAGGCGTGACTCCCTTCAGTGTGTACTGTGACATGAGTGAGAAGGGCGGAGTTGGCGTGACGGTCATCAGTCATGACAGTGAGAGTAGAACCCATGTTGGTCCTAGCATTCCTGGATGTTATTATGGAGGATGTTACAGTAAAGATGTGCGATACACTGGAGTCAGCACCGCTCAGCTAGCAGCACTCACTCGAGTCTCACAGAACTGTGAACAGTTTATCAAGTTTGAGTGCAATAATGGTATAATGTTTATTGAGCAAAGTTATGCTTGGTGGGTGTCACGTGATGGAACACGGATGCACTACTGGGGAGGAGCTACAGGCTATGACAAGATGTGCGCATGCGGAGTAACAAACTCTTGTACTGGTGGTACAAACTGTAACTGTGATAAGAGCGGTACTGGATGGTATGAGGACAGCGGTCTGTTGACAAACAAGTCTGCTCTGCCTGTGACACAAATCAGACTGGGAGACTTGAATAATTCAGACGAAGAAGGATATCATACATTAGGAAAACTCAAGTGTTATGGTCAAGCATAGGTGGATTGATATTACACTGAAAATTATCTACTCTGTCTATTCTATGTTGCTGCAACAAACAACAGGATGAATTAACGGAAACCAACGGATGAATTTGCAAATTTATAGACATTAGAAATGACAGTTTTAAATATTGGAAAAAATAATAATGAAAATGTCTATTATTAAAAATAAGTAGAGTAAGAGTATTTTTTTCTTGGATTAGCGGAGTACTCATTCTCTTTTGCTTTAATCCAAGTTTATGGTCGGTATTGGAGTCGTATCGTTACATCAACTTTTAAGGTGGAGCTCGCACTTTACTAATTAATGTAAGTAATTCTCTGACCGAGAATTAGCTGATGACTCCGGCTGATGGGTTTCTCTTTTCTCATCACCTGTAAGCTTGAAAGTTTATATATATATATCTCGGTATAAATTAGATTTTGGTCAGTCTGCGATCTTATAGATAATGGGTTAGAACCGCGGAAAGTGTTGATGTCGTCCTAAAGCTGCCATAAGTCGACTTCTTAATGCGATGGCGATCATGCTTCCTGATCAGAAAACGCGAACTCGATAAATAAATCATATTTATGTTGAGTAAAATTACCTCTTTTGTTAATAGTAAAAAAAATTCTCGTCAGAAATTCATCAACAACAAAGTGTGTGGCGAATAACTTAAATGCCAGTTTTTACCAGCAATTCATGTACTTTGAAGCGATTTAAAAGCATCTGAAAAGCAGGAAAGTATATATTTTGGCTTAACACTTTTCACCCTAGTCATTCTATGACATTTCAAAAGACTCTAAAACACTTGCACGACACCACAGAAACATTCAGTACAAAAATACGCCCACCTTTTATTTTAAAGAAACACGATTTAACTACATTTGGCCTGCAGTGCAGGCGTTATTTTGGACCGCAACGTTCGATAACCAGGTTTTCGATGCCGCCAACTTGGATTGTAATTGGATGCTGGACCGGTAATTTTTTTCTCCCCCCAATCCCCCACAGTTACCAAATCC
>Ga0126339_10003454_pt1 | contig 11507 bp, 4 predicted proteins | sample OrbTmetagenome_2_FD_92532 | JGI IMG/M metagenome (GOLD analysis project Ga0126339, IMG submission 92532) | Coral microbial communities from Petempiche,Puerto Morelos, Mexico - Orbicella T R C metagenome | ecosystem: Host-associated > Invertebrates > Cnidaria > Coral | place: Petempiche,Puerto...
TGGGTGATACTAAAACAATTAGACCCTTCGCCCTCAAGGGCCACGGGTCAATAGTCCATTCGGCTTCGCCTCATGGGCTATTGACCCGTAGCCCGCAAGGGCTACGGGTCTAATTGTTAATTATCATATGATAATGCTCTAAACCATAGGTTCACAAGCTATTCTTTTGCCTCCCTTCAAAATGCCCTAGCTAAACTGAATGCTTCATTTTCACCATCTTCATTTTCCTGTACGCATGTTATTCTCTTACTCCTTCATGTTTGTATTCTTAGCTCATACGTTATTTATTGTGGTAGGTCCGCTTCAGCCCTTTGGCTGGCTGGCTTTGGCTGCCTTAATTCAAACCTACTTCATCAAATAAAGTATGTATGTTTGTATGTATTAAAATCCTCGGCCTTCCAAAAAGTTCATTTAAAATGCTGGAATAATGTCCAAGGTAGACAAGCTTATTTTTATCCATTCTAACATTTTCAACAGACTGTTGGCTCTGACAACAACATATGAGTTCTATACACAGTGTTGGTCAACTGACAATAAAGGTGCACACTGCACTTTAACTTCTTACAAGACAGACTTGGCTGTCCAAAACCAACGATCTTCACTCGGCCATAAGACCTTAGCTTAATTGTATTTAAGTTTTCTTTTGCGCATAAAAATATTTTTATTTTGAAGACTAACATTATAATTGCGTTATAGTAGTCAGTCACACCTGTCAGGTTCCCTTATTGGATTTTTGTGGTATTTGTCTTTATGCGTTCTTAAACTGAGGGAAAATATTCGAGTGAATTGCCGGCCAATTACAGCTGTTTGCTTACAGTTATCGAACATCCTAGCTGCTCGTGATATTAACCAATCAGATTTGAGAATTATGTTACTAACATCCTTAATGAAATTTTAACGGTCGTGAAAAAAGACGTGTAACTATGTAAATAGTAGATCGGCCGAAATTGATCCGCCCGGCCGTTTTCGCACTTTTTTTTATTTGTATGTTCTTAAAGAAATCACTGACTAGCAATCACTTTGACTAGCAATATCGTCTTTTACCGTCATTATCTCGAGCTCGTAAATTAAAGGCGTCAAAGATTTAATTAAACCTTTAATTTCAATAACAAGATCTTAAAAGTGTAAGAATTTTCTATGGTGATTAATGCGTTTTTGAGTACCGGAGTTGTATTGTGAATTTCAATTTATAGATTGCATATTGAATCTAATCATCAACTTTATACTTTTTTCGCGTAATTTATTGCAGTTTGGTATGATCATGGTGAAACCTCGAATTGCCATACTTTAGGATCATGTTGCTTTACGCAGTCTAAAAAACTACCCTGCGAAATCACCTTGCCTTAGCTTATTGTTTGTCCTAGCATAATCTCACTGAATAAAAGCAATGGATTATTTTACTTAAAGTATGGCGATAGCAGGCGAATTTCCGATTTATATCCTTTACAGTAAATAGATTTCAGACCGAATAATGTTGGTTGCTGCGAGCACTGTTTTAACTGGCGTATTGGTCTGCTATTCTGCTAAATATATTGATGCACAGTTAGAATCAGTTTTCGTTGCCTGTTGCTATCCCTGGCAAGCATTTCACGTTTTCAAATTGTTTATTTTGGGTAGAGACTTGTAATAAAGCAAATAAAAAGCAAAAGACGATACCTGTCTGAAGAATCCTGTCTTGTGTTATTCAGTGATGATGCTCGGGTAAATTTTATCATGAACAGCTCACAACAACTTGAAGCCGATGCTGAAATGGGAAAAAAATAGCTGCTTATGTCGACTGAGAGTGGTTGTCCATTTGAACGTCTTAATGGCACGTAGCCTCATTAATAACAGGGATTCCTATGGAAATATTATAGTTTTCCAAAACCATCCATATACTATACGTATTAATGACTATTTAAATGTCAATGGTTGCCGAAAATAATGGAAACAGTAGAATTGATTCTAAACAAAGAGACAATTACTTGTTTTAGTAAGAACACTGTTTTGCCGCACAATGAAACACTTTAAGGACAATTTCAATGCATGATTGTAGTTTGCTAACAAGCCATACGTTGATCCTGTAATATATAACGTATTGATGAGACTCCGCTTTTTATTCAGTTTCAAAAAGTCCTCATACGTACATACGTGCATAGTGTAATTGCACGTTTGCTAACTACGCGAAGGCGTTACATCCTAAAACACATTGACTTATTCTGTTTTTAGACTCTGCCATATATCAACAAAAGGGTTTTTTTAAACGTTCATTAACATATTATGGCAGAAGACTGGAAGCCAGATAGCAATCGATTAAAAAAAGTTTTGTAAAATGTAACTACCGTTTGTGCATAAAAGTAACAAAACAATATCAAGGCACATTATCTCCTGTTTGTTAATGACGTTAGCTACTTATTATATCTCTCAGTTAGTACGCGCGCTGTGATTGGTCAATTTAGCGGGCCGTATTCTCCTGTACGGCCCGCTAAAATTTAAAGTTGGTTTTATTGCCAAACTGTTTCGTGATTTGATCGCCAAGTGTTATTAACTTTTATAGCAAGTGAAATTTAAAACCTTTCTTATACTCTAAATTGTGTAATAAAGCTTGCTAAAGACTTAAAAACAATTTCAAACTGACTCGTTTTGCTTTCGAGGTGCGTCAGGAATTTGAAGCCTTTCCGAGTCCGCGTGAATAGAAATCGTTTCCGAGCCCGTCAGGCACACAGTAGAGATATAATAAATATCTTACTAACCTCGTCTTCTCGGTCCGTACTGTAAGTTACGGATCCTCGTTTTTCCCATTCGATTCATGGCCCGCGCACTTGGGCCATAAATCGAAGGGGAAAAAAACTCGGTCCGTAACTTACAGTACGGACCCAGAAGACGAGGTTAGTAAGAGGCATTTATTGCCATGAAAGAAAACCTCTAAGGAGAAAAAAAAATTGACAGTAGCTTAAGCTTTCAGGCTGGTCGCTAACATGTGCAAACAACAGTCGAGACATGTACCATTCGAAAAAAAAATAACGAACAGAAAAAAGTCCAAATAATGCAAGCTTTCTCCTATGTATTATGAAATGACGAACTCTACCTAAGGCTACTGCTTCAACATCTATTTGTCTAACGGCAAAATAGATAATTGTTAAAATTGAAAACCATAATTTGGGAAATAACGATAGCAATGCTTATGGTCATGGAACTGAGCTGGGTCAACATAATATACTAAACTGGGCTATTTTGTAATTATCTACTTAATGCCTGAGCTTTAAAAGAAAGTGCTAAATGGTGTGATACCGACGTGTTAAGTCAAACTGCACAGACAAAGTTTTTCGTTCAATAAAGTTTGCTTTTGTGATCAGGTTAACCGATTTTTCGCAGAAGAGATTTTCATCGTTCCTATGCGTTTACACAGCCCTGCATTGCAAACTTTCATTCTCAGCCCATGTAAACAGTGCTGGACCGTCACGGTGTTGTTAGTAGTTACCTGCATCTCTTGCTTAACACCTTGAAGATTATGCAAAATAGTAAAGAAACATCTCATGTTTTTTTTTACCTCACGATTCTCCAAATATGATCTTGATGCGAGAAAAGGAAAAAAAAAAGTTAAAGAGGGTGTGTGATTATTTTGCACTTGCATTCATTTTGCTCTGATTGATCTAGTCCGGTTTCCAGCTCAGTAAAAGTATAAACGTCGGTTGACATAAATCCAGTGTGCACAATTATTAGAGTAATGTATATAATTACAGACTTCTAGTATTAGACAGATGAATGTTGACTTGTAAGTTGACTAAGAGAAAATCTGTGGCAGGTCAGTGTGTGGAGTCAAAGAGGTTTATTGGAAGGACTGACCACGTTAGATTTTTGACATCGAGTGAAGAACTGCAATACAGATATTTGGATAGACTGTTTATATTAGGAAGGGCTCATGATGATGCAAGCAATATCTATCAAGTTATCATGCGCGTTAACTAAGTTAGTCACATCGAGACGGTGAGCAAGTAAAAACCATTTTTTCAGCCTCAATGGGTCAGTGACCGTGTGAAAATATTTCTCTTTGTTTTAAGGAATTAGACGAATTGAGTCAATTTTGTGCTGCATGATTGCAGGTTTAGCTTTATAACATCACTTGTGTGATAAAATAATTTGAATTTGATTCTGCCCCGAGCAGTGATAGGAATAATACACAGCATCGCAATTAATCAGCATTTAACACAACAAAACTAGGTAAAAAAAAAAAAAGAAAACACCTTAAGGTGTCAGTTACTGTAAAGGTTGCTGTTCAATTCTTAATCTCGCTGAAGCGAATCCGAGACAGTACAATACGCAAACTAGGTAACGACAAGCGATCAACGCGAATAACTTGATTGTCGATTTGTAAACTTTACAAAAGTTTGAAACCAACACCGGTAAGAACTGATATTGACGGTTTATCATTGCATTTTAAAACGAGTGCTGATGAACTAGGCAAGATCAACATTGGATGGTCGTGTAGTGGTGCAATTTACGTATGTTTTCTTAAAAGGCATCCATTGCGCTTTAGACCAGGAAAACACTTTTTCTCTTACCTTCTGCTCTCTGTGATAGTGGAAAAGTAGAATGTTAACCAACTGTTAGCCGCAATAACTTGTTTTGAATTTACGTAGCTCAGGATCAGTGTTTCTCTTACCAAAACAAGCGATCCACGATAAAAACATGGTCTTTTCGCACCGATGATTTTCAATGCAACGCGTGCAAACGTTCAATAATAGGTTAATTTAAGGGCACACCGTTGGTCTCTGCAGAAATCCGCCTCCATTAAAGTAATTAATCAATTCTTTTAAAAAACTAATCTGAAGCCAGAGGTACACACCTACACAACGCAAGGATTGAGCCATTAGGGACAGGGTCAGGTTTATAAATCACACCGAAGGTGTTAAATTGTTTGGTTAATGAAAGCTTTAAAAGTGTAGACAACCTATCAGAATTTAGCTGGCGTCCTTTGCTATACCATTAATGGTTGTCTTCATTTCGGCCTCTTTTTTACCAGGAAACGAAAAGTGTCTTGTAAAATTGATAACATCGATTACCTTTCAATTGCCCTGTCAAATTCGGCCGGACTTGTATATCATCAAAATGCATGCCGCCACAATTTATACACAGTCACAAAGGCGATATTAAAGGTGAAATTTTTCTTTGCTTGAACTAAAATTTTTAATGATTGTAATCATTTTTATGCTGATAAAGTGCTTTTAAACACTTCGAAAGCAATTGAACATTTACCAACCGTGTGCGTTTGCAGAGTTTTTCATTATCGTACAAAGGGTCGGCCCGCATTAAGAGAATCCTCAAAATTAAAATGTAAGGTTATAAAAATCACTGACATTGTTGCTTGTACCTTTAAAATGCCATCTGTCGGTATAAGAACTGAGTGATGTTTTGGCTGCAAAAAATCCTGCAATAGTGCAATTCTTTACTTCGATCATGTTGACTTCGTGTGAGAGAACCGTTATTTACCATGTTACGTTTCTTGCTGTTGCTTTTATTTCGTGAAATACGGTTAAAATTTGTTGTATGTACTTGTTATAATTTATAATTTACTTTTTCCTGATACACAAATCATACAATTTATCCCATTCTGCAAAATGATCACTGAAAGAAGTTAGCTCCAGCAAATCCCGAAATTGCCATCAGCAAATAAAACTCTGTAAAACAATTTCACGGCATGGGGTGCAATATCAGATACTGCTTGTACACACTTCACTCAACTCAGTTCTTCGACAGAGCGGAGTGGCGGATTGTTAGTTGGCGTCCAATCAGGTGTAAAACTGGTTTAAACTGGTTTAAATTTCCGGCAATGCAGTTGGACGCGTTAACTATTTCCTTGTTTAAAGTGTGTTTCAAAAGTGGAGTTCTGAAAATAAATGCATAATATGTATATGCGCTTTATGCGTAATAAAAGCATTTTTATATTCGTGTTTTGCAAGTGATAACAAACATAGTTAATTTAAGTGGATTCAGCCCTCGATCTCGGACGATAGCACTTTTCGTCGAACTTTATTGTCCTAGATCCCACACAAAAAGAACACGTGTTACAATTTTTTGCACTAGTTTTGGACGATTTTCATTTTAGAACTTAATTTATTATACCAAAAGCTTCTGGCTCCTATGTAGTGATGCTTTCATTTTATTATTCATTCGTTAAGTGGTTTTCTTCTCCATTTGAATATAAGTTGAAGAAGTATAAATTGATCCTCGGTAACGTAAAATATCGTCGAAAGTGAAGTCCTTATTTCTGAAAAGGGTTTATTCAATCCGTAAAAGCCCTATTTCAAATTAAATACATTTACAGTAAACCTTTTTTGAGCTCCGCGAAAAAAGCTTTTGATTTAGGGTCTTTTTTTTATAAACACGCTAGGCCATGTGTGTGTTGTCTGCTATGCTTACAGCGAGTGAACATTATTCAAGCTGTTCTTTACTCCTTTCGTGGCTTTAAGAGCTCGGAGACAGATTAACATTCCTTGAAATTATCATACATGAACTCCACGAAAGGGAAACCAGTTCCTTTTTAAGGAAGGTTTTGGTTGATAAGCTGTCTTGCTTTAGTTCACTTCTGTTGTCAAGTATGTTTATGTAATACCTACGTTTTGGAGTTTATAGCTTACAAAGAGTTGTCTTGATTACGTTATTATTTGTCGCTTTCAAAACCTGGCATTTTGGTACGCTCTTACCTGTATAAGCACCTTAAGTGTCGAAAACTCCAAATTCCTTCTAAAAGGCAGCATCAAAAGTTCTTGAAATGCAAATCCCTTCATATGGTTTTTACGAAATAATCCAAAAAACAAGGATTTTAACAAAAGCAAGCCCATTCTTTGCATCTGATTAATGTGATGCCGGATAATGCATTTCTTAGCTATGTGATTGGTTCACTGAATCGTGGCCGTTATAATCCTTCAAGTATTTTCGCTCACGCGATTGGTCTGAACCCGTCACGTGACTAAATGTGTCCAAGCTGAGACTGGAGAATACGTAATATTCCCCAATTTTCAAATCCCGCGTGTTGCGAAAAATGGCCGATCAATTTGACTTTGAAAATATGCTCAAATATTTTTCTTTGGACACTATGTGTCCCTCGAAGGTCACAGTTTGATCGCTTGTCGGAACAGATGATGTCCGCGGACAAATGTATGTTCGCATGCTTTCCACAGGTTTCATTCAACTCAAAGTGAACCCAGCCTCACAAATGTTACCGCCTTTTCATACCATCACTTCGCTTTGACCAAGTCAATTGGAAATTTAATAAAGCAGTTATTCCATTCGCCCCCTTGGGTACACCATGATTAAAACAAACTACGGCGCTACGCGCCTCGTTCGCTCTCTATCATCTCGTGTCCAGTTCAGGCTCAGTAATAATTTTTAAATAAATGAAGACTGTGTTCCGAGAAAAGAGCTCCCGTAAAATGTTCCAGTGTGGCATTTTTATACTTACCTGACGAAACTTAAGCTGGAGTGAAAAAGTATTCAACCTACAATCAGTCAAAGAATTGTATGAAAGGTAACACCAGAATGCCATATATCCGTTCCCTTTTGTCCATAGAGTTGTTAATTTGAGACATTTGCTAAATGTTTTGAGTTCTTCAGCTGGCACACTCGCTGTTAATTCAAATAAATGGTTGCCAAATGAGGGACCTTGAAGGAGCCTTCTCCCACTCAGTTCTCAACGTAGACGACTGTTGGCGCCTTTTAATGCTCTCTAATGCACATTACACAAAGAGCTTCTCACTTTTCTAAAGCAATTTAATGAAGATATACCTATAATATTTTTCGATTTGAATTGTAAACGAGCTTTTAAGAAACGTTTGAAAAATAACACGTATATTGAAACGAGTTGCTGGGGGGATTGAAAACACGAAAAAAGGCCAACACGAAATGACTATAAAACAACAACGTATGGAAAACAAAGCGAACAAGGTCTTCATATAAATCTGTTTCAGAGGTAACTTTTTATCGATATGATGAGAATATGTTTCGTTTATAGACAGAGGAAAGGTGCAGGAGAAAAGACTTAAATTATAAAAGGCGAACTGGCGCCCTTCTCTTTCTTTCCTGGGGCTATAACATTGGGGCCGGGGGGGGGGGGCGGGGGGGGTTAAGAGACTATTGACCCGGCAATCATGCAGAACCTGCTCCATGCAGAACGCCAGACTGATTATATGGTGTGACGAAAATTGTAAACGTTTCGTTGCATGAAGTTTGTGTTTGGAAAAGGAATGTACTTACGTACATAGCATAGCTGGTTTTCACGTGACGTCACTAAAATTCAAACAACCAAACTATTGATCTTCCTGCGATTTTACTTTAATGATGTATAAGAGCAGCTGAAAACTAATATTCATACAAATTTTCGCCCCGAATAGGTTCTTGGTTTTGTGATACACTACGCTTGAATTTCTAAGCTTTTGCGTGACGCGACATTTACATGACGGCCTAGAGAGCTGTCACGATGGTTAAAAAAGTGACTTATTTCGGGGAACTTGGCTATCTGGACAGTTCATGTCTTAGGAAAAGTACTATTTTAATGTTTTAGAGTTTCTCGAGGGATAAATTCACGCTTTTGTAGCAAAACTCAGTGACAGATGTTTCTGGTGGTTTCCGGCCGCCATGTTGGTGCCCATACGAATGGGCACCAGCATGGCGTCTCCATACAAATCTCTGTAAATTTGGGTAAAAAATTTCTTCGCATATCTCGTATAAGAAAAATTTCTGTGACCAGAATTTTGGCGAGAGTCTTTGCATATTTACCTTCTTTTATTTCCCAGATTCTGGACTTTATCTATTGACCGGTTTTGATTTTGATTTTGATCTATTTTGAATTGCGTGACACTGAAAACCAGCAATTGATAAATCGCGTTGTGCTGATATAATTTTCGTTACTACAATTAATCTATATTTGCGCTGTTTTTTGAAGTGATCCAAATTACAGAGGTTTGCTGTCAGTTTTCTTTTCAAAAATATTGAAGATGACACGCTTTTCGTAAATGTCAGTGACATTGTTTTGAAGAAGGCTACTTTAATAATGAATATCTGAAATGCAGCGCATAATGTTAAGTCCCATTTCCTTAGAATGTTTTTTTATTTCGCTCAGAATTTACTGCTTCCTTCCTCTATATAAAAGGCCATGTGTTAAATTTCAAAGTGCCCTTCGAAAATGTTTGATGAGCAGAAATAATGTGAGGTATTGGAAAGAAGATATGCTTGTTAAATTAGAAAGACCTGCCAGATGCCACTATTTATGGTAACTTCAATATCCTATACGTGCTTTACGCCAAAAAAGCGCTTCGACGTGTGGTTCACGCTTTAGTTATTTTAAGAAAACACGTGAAAAATGCTCCAATAAGAATTTAATGAAACGACAAATTTCATGGAAATTGTTCAAATAATTTTGTTCTTTTCACAGAAATTTTCACTCGCGAAACAGGAAAGAAAAAAAAAATTATTATGATAATTCAGAAAATTCAACTCAATCCCGAAATTGGCTTCATCATCCTTCTCTGTACATTGCGTACTCTTTGCATGGCCTACCATGCTTGGGGGAATTCAGTTTCCAATAATTTCAGTTTCTTTCCTTGGAAAATCAGAGCCCTCGTTTCCCCACGGGGTTAAGCTCCTGATATTAATTTTCCCTTTCTTCTTTAGAAACAGACCAACCAAGACCGGTTAATCACAAAGCACCTGATACACAACAAAATCTTGGCAGGTTGTTTTGCATTATGTCGACGCAGTCTTACTTTTCTCGCACCTTAGTCCATCTGACAAATTAATAGGGTTCAGTGAAAAACACTTTATTTGCGCCAGTTTAACACAACAGCCATTCGAAAGCGATCGCCAGAACGTAAGGTTTTTTTTTTTTTAGCAAATCGCCAACAACATCGCCAATTCGGTGTGAATTTTGAAAGTACCTCAAGGCACTTCAGTTTTATGTTGATTCTAGCGCTGATAAGTCACGGGAGAATTTTAATTTTGGCAAGCCAGCAAAATGGTTATATATAAACTTCTTGCTCAAAGTTTTACCAAATCAGATGATATATTTTCATTACACATCTTGAACATAAGATAGCATTTGCAGGAATGAATGAAACTTTTGAAAAGAGATCACCTGTGGGCCTCAACAGTAGCTGAAAGAGGTAAATAGCTGTATTATTACCACCGAATTTAGCTATCAGCTACTAAGGTCCAAGAAATTATTGCATCCGTGCTATTGTAAATTTATCCATTTAACCCTTGTTCTGTTACAAAAAATGAATTTAAGTGCACACTATAATGGTTTTGAATGATTTTTTTCGCATTATTTTTCAATCGGGAAAATTGCTTCTCTTAACTCTTCATGCAAGATGGATTTCCTTCCTATTCGAGGACTGATTTTAAAACTTGGACTCCGGTACGAAGGATTTTGAATTAGAAATAATTTAAATGCTTTTGTACGTGTAAAATATGATCACAAGATCGTGTTAGAGAGAAATGCTTGGACGAGCATCGGTAAAATGTGACGTATACAAATAAAAATTGGTTCCAGACTTTAGAAACCGCTTGCAGGAAAGGGTTTCAGTATATACTTTTTCTCGGTTTTTGATTTTGTCCTGTCTGATCTAAGTGTTGTTTTATAGTTGTAAAATTCTTAACTTACTTTGCTGACCGCGTGCGAGTGAATCAATAGACGTACTGCGGAAAAGAATTCTGAATCCTGCTCGCTGTCGGAATTACCTTGCAAACAGTTTCGGCAGACGTGTGCTGGTATTGCCATCGAAAGGAAAACACGCGCGCTATTTTCTAACACGTTATAGCTTGTGTAGTTGAGATTGCGTACGTGTGAACTCCGTCGCTAATTGCGTAAAAATTACTTATTCTGTGACAAGCTTCACAATGGAAAAATATTTACGAGTTGTTAGTTCTTTTCTCTGACTGGTTCAAAAAACGATTCTAACATAACTTAACCAATAGCTTTTCGGTAGATGGCATTTTGTCACATTTGCCAAATGTAACCTGAAGAAACTGAAATGAATTGTCAATTGGAGTTGTGCCCACGAAATTAGCATAAAGGTTTACCTCTGGGCTTCACCAGTCATATCATCACTTGAATCTGTTATCTGTTATTTTATTAAATGTCGCACTAGGCCGCCCTCGATATGTCATGATTTCTGAAGGCATGTGTCATCTTCTGTTTTTAGGAAATATGCTCTCTACAGGCCCTTTCTCAAGCTGACCTTCACAGCAATGCCAAAGCGATTTACTCAAACCAGTAATTGAGCAATAAAGCTTTGCGCGGATGGTAATTCGTGGATTGAAACCATGCCATAATTCATACAAAGTGAAAAACAACTCTTTATTTTGCAAATGAACAGGGTCTAACGAGACAGTAATTTGTATTATGATGGATCAGGAGCCATAATCGGGGACGGAGACCGTAAGCGCGCGCCATTTCAAGTATTGGGGTTGTCCCCATGATATGGGACAATAATTCTATTTTTAGAACAAATTGCGCCATCACCTGCGGCACA
>Ga0126339_10003456_pt1 | contig 11505 bp, 10 predicted proteins | sample OrbTmetagenome_2_FD_92532 | JGI IMG/M metagenome (GOLD analysis project Ga0126339, IMG submission 92532) | Coral microbial communities from Petempiche,Puerto Morelos, Mexico - Orbicella T R C metagenome | ecosystem: Host-associated > Invertebrates > Cnidaria > Coral | place: Petempiche,Puerto...
TAAGAGGAAGTGGTGGCTCAGGTTTGTTAATTAAGGTCCACATTTTCCCTTAACTTTTTAAACTGTCCTATGCTACAATTAATAATAATAATAATAATAATAATAATAATAATAGTAGTAATAATAATAATAATAATGATAATAATAATAGTAATAGTAGTAATAGTAATAGCTATACATGTAGTAATGGTTGTAGTAATAGTAATAGTAATAGTAATAGTAATAGTAATAGTAATAAAAATAATAATTATAATAATTTTTTTGGGCTCATTAAAATTCTTCACTAAAACTTAACATGATCATTAATTACAGCACAAAACTATATACCATAACAATTATTGTAATGAAGTCGTTGAAAAAGGAAGCAAAATGTAGTTTACAGATTGAAATGAATAAAATTGAGAAGAGCTGAGAATTGGAATGACTTATTTGAAATATCACAGAAATGTAGCAAAAGTATTTGTGGGTTGTTTCATTGATTGTATGCGACAAGTATAATAAGTGTAATAATAATAATAATAATAATAATAATAATAATAGTAATAATAATAATTGAATTGCTTCCAATTAGGGGTACTTCTCGACATTGCATGTTCTTTTGTTTCATTCCAGCAAAGATTAACCCAGATGTTTTAAGAATTCTTTTCCCAAACCTGTTATAAAAGGACCAGAAATTGTTGCTAAAGTCAGCAATAATTAATGTACTATATCACCACACTTGGAGGTGAATTATACTTACTCTATTCAGATTGTACATAAATGGCTAAACTGAAATTATTTCTCTCTACTTTGTTCCAACTAGGTATTGGAACGCGACTTGATGAGAATTTGGGACAAATTGAAAAAGTTAAGGATGGTTACATTGTCATCCGAGAGTCTGCATCTCTGAAATCTTTGAACTTTCTCAAGAATCTGAAAGAAATTAAACCACTATTATTGCCAGATCTGGTGAACTATGGACTGGACAAACCAATTTTGTACAATGACAGGTACGTACAGAGTGTAGTGGTCGGCCACTTGATCACCCACCTGTTGCATAAATAAGGTATGTTTTGTACTTACCCAAAATGATAGGGACTTACCTGGGCAAGTTAACCCTATTAGCAGCCACTGTAAGGGATAGTTAGATCAACAGTCTGTGCTTTTACGGTGGTCTTTGCTGGCTTGAAGCCCTTCAAAGTAGTATATTCAGTAGCACAAGTTCTCTTAGTCTCCTTCGCAGCTGTTATTAGGGTCATCATGCAACACTTCTCTAGTAACATTGCGTGATGACCCTAATGAAAGAGACTTAAGTTCTTTGTGACTTCATGCCCCATTGGACTCCCACCAGGGACAAAATCTATGTAAGTATGCACATTAAGTGCACATACGTGCAAACCTCCTCCCAGCTGTTTTGCCCTCCATGTAGTGTGTGTGTAACAAGTTCGTACCTTTTATTCTATGTCTAGGTATGCATTGGCTATCCTTGACAACCCCAAGCTTGAGGCTATGTGGCCATTTCAGCAAAATCTAAGCATCAGCGAGGGTGGAATAATGGTGCATTTGAATCCTTTCCTGTGTCCAAGCAAGATTAGTCCACTTGTGAACGATGTTCTTAAGTGGAATAAAAATGACTCAAAAAGAAGCATTGATATTTCAGACACCACCAATGGAAATGCCATGGCATGTAAGTGTAGAGAAGAATCAAGAGATGGGTTAATTTGACTTTCTTTCACTTTCTTTCACTGTTTGCTTTGTTATTATCTGAGCACTAAAAAATGGACTGCAAATTTCTCGCCTGGATGGAAATTCTATTTTCTTAGAAAAGAGACAGTCAAAGTATAAGCTAACTTATCAAGCTCATGCTCGCTGAGCTAATGTTAAAAAAATCTGAAGCAGAAATTGCTTGGTTTTGGAAGTTGTGAAAATATGGTCCAAGTCACATACCTAATCATGACTGCATTAAGCTTACTGAGATGATTCAGTAATGTTGCTCTTATACTGGAGCAAGGAAGAGACTGCCATTAAAATAGGTTCATCATGAGAAATTTTTGAAAAAAAAATATGTGTAAAGGGGTAGCTCAAGTTCAGTTATACCCCTATCAGAAATTCAAATACTTTTGGAGACCGGCTAGGCAAGTTCAAGTTTGATCTTTTTAAGTTCAAGTTCGATGAGAGTGCACAAGAGTGGATGATCATGAGGTACAGCAGGAGTGCTAGAAAGTTTTTTCCCAAACGTGTTAATAATTCATCAAGTTTGAATAAAGGAAGGCATAACAGAGATGGCATTTCGATATCAGATCTTAATCAGCAGAGATTTTTACGATTTTATTTCTCCGTTTTCTTAGTTTTAGTTTCAGTTGAGAAGATATATCAAACACTCAAGACAGTGTCTGACCACATTTCCAAACACCTCAAAGTTTGTCAAAAATACTCCTCTACAGTATTTTCAACTCTCTTCTCTGCGTTTGGAAATGTGGTCAAACACAGTCTTTCGTGTTTGATGTAATACCTCCAGTTTAAACTCGTCTTTATTTGTTTATTTATTTAATTGAAATATACATTATTTGAAAGTAATTTGTTTTATTTTTGTCATCTGTAGGTGATGTTCGCAAAATAAATGTGACTCTAGAGGAAGTTTCAGTAGGCAGATGTACACCAGTTTGCATGAAAGTGGAATGGGATGAAATCTTTGATGATTATAGAACTGTGTTGTTTTACACTGTGTCTTACAGAGAGGCGTAAGTAACTGGACAAATGTTATGTTGGCTGTTTTATTGTTCACTGTGTAATTTACATTGTTTTAACCAGGGTTTGTTAATAATGAACGCCTGAAATATCCCATTTCAGCCCAAATAGAAAGATCACAGAATATGATGATGTGGATGCATGCAGCAGTGAGAGTGAGAATGTGTAAGTGTAATAGCTTGTTTGGACAAATGTTACTTTCTGTTAAGCCGCTGAGGCATATAATAATTATTACTACTATATACAGAGCCAGACTTCAACCTTTATCCTTCTAGCCTATGAAAATTACACCAGAAAAATGTTAAATTTGTGTAGAATATCTAGTGGAAACTTTCAGTCCAGTAAAAGAAGTATCTGACATTCCAACTGAACATTTGTCGGCATTACAAATTCCGATCAATAAGTAACCTTACACAGGCACTTACTGTTCTATCCTTGTCCAGTCCAAGTAGTTTATTGTCAACCAATTTTGATGACATTTTAGGAAACTTGTTAGTATGAGGTGATTCCTGATATACAACAAAGATGTTTATAATTTTGTACATGTTTATTTTGCTATTTTGTTATACAGCTGGACACGAGTGGACAAGGTAGCAGAGACCCCTGAGTAAGTACATAAACTGATAAATGTAATTACAAAGGAAACAATATAACTGTCTTTAATGACTGTAGGACAAATGTAAATTAATAGTAATGTTCTTCCTGTGAGTTAAATATAAGTTACCAGACCTGTATAAAACTTTTCAAATTGTTGTCGTATTGGACTGACTAGCAAGCTCTATGGAAAAAAATATTACTGTCAAACCTCTCCACAAAGGCCACCTTGGGGACAAAAATAATTGGCCATTGTATAGAGGTGGCCATTTTGGGGAAGTAGAGGTGTAGTACGACACTTGTTTTGTTTAGGGGGGGGGGGACATTTCTTTGTAAAAAAAAGCTCGTTTTAGCCTAAATATACACAACACGATCAAGCTATGTCAATAAAACAGAAACTAAACAGAAATAGAGACCAGTAACATGTAGTATAGATCAAGTTTGGTGACCTCTTGCAATAAAAATCAGGGTTTTCTATATGCTGTTTGTCAGTCGTTGACTAACTGGCAGTTGTTGAGAGGTTATTTGGCAGCTGGGACATGTTTTAATGGCCATTGCCATTGTGGGAGAGGTGGCCACTATAGAGAGGTTAAAATAAGGTTGAATGTAAGTGAATATATTGTCCGATGGGACCAAAAAGTGGCCTTTATACAGAGGTGGCTGTTGTAAAGGGTTGGCTGTTAGCGGAGTTTCAGCTGTAGTTTGTAAAAAAGCTACTGACAGTGGAACTGTTGCACTGTACCAAAGGTAAAGTAATTGAAAATACTCAGCTGAGATAAAGGAGGTAAATTAACCCAGAAAATATCCATACCCCTCTCGTGGAGGCTTTTTGGTTTGACCCTTGCACTCCCAGAAATTCCAGTTTTGGTGAACTCATGTTTGCCATTAAAAACATTGGCTTTGAGGATCCGCTTCCGCATGGAATTTCCAGTTACTCTCCTTAAAGCAGGTATGGATATTTATTGGATCCACACATTCTAATTAGAACTATAAGTTTCTAATTATTAAAAAGTGTTTGACTAGCTTAGTACCGTTGTTTCAGCAGTGCTTTTGATATGTACTTACTTCTAACCAGTATTTTGTCTCTTTTTCAGAGTAAATGTCACTATTTTTGATAAAAATGACACCACCCCAAACAGCTTAGCAACCAAACCTCGCAAAATTTTCAAAAACATCCCAAAGCTCAAGCCCTTTACCCTGTATGCATTTCAAGTTGAGGCAGTGGTGCTGAAGAATGAAGGTGCCAAGAGTGATCTGGTGTTTATCCAGACTAAGGAAAGTGGTAAGTTAAGAAAGGGCCAACATTATGGCAACTTGCAAAAAAAAAAAAACACTCAGAATGTTTCGAGTGCATACTTTTTTTGGCAGCGATGGTGGTCTTATTAACAGTGCAATATTTTCAAACAAACTGACCAAAACCTTTTTGACATCTTACCTTCCGACAGTAATTCTCATAAACTAGGCAATGAAGAATGTACAAAAACTATGAACCACTGATTATTCATGCAACTGAAAGTATTTTTCCCCTTTTATTTTGACTTTCCCTTGCCTCTACTGAGAATCCCCTGAGCCTCCAACGATGCTACTGCTACTGCAACAACATTACAACAACATTTTACTACTTGTTAAACAGAAGAAAAGGCTGCAGCAGCCCTGAGTTAATCATTGAATTTTGTTACACACAGAATAATATCTGCTCGTGAAGCTCCTTAGTCAGTATGATTTCTTGTTCATAGTTTGGTTACTGTGTGGTTAAATCTGGAAACTGCTATCTGTACTGTTAATTTGCTCTAGTTTCTTCATCTTTCAATTCACCCCTAGCTATCTCAGTTTTCTGCTGTCGTGTTGAAGTTTTAGACCCGGCCATTTTCACAAGTGGTCTGTGAGTGCAAGTGTGTTGTAAACAGTGCAACAACAGCGGAGGCAGAACAACAGTACAATTTGGAAAATGAAGTACTTAACATAAAATAGAATAAATGAAATTAATTTAAAATTCAAGACAGACACCATCCTCCATGTATTAAGTTATAGGGAATGAATGATCAGTTGAAATATTTGTATATGTATCTGTTGCATGAATATAATTATAGGAATTTTTAACTTAGTTTATAAGCCAGACTAGATGTCAATAAACATTACTTCTAAACAGCTCATCCAAAAAATGTATCAAAAGTAAGGGTTAAAAAGTTGTCATAACGACTAGCAAGAATCTGAGTAATTTTCACAGACAGTGACAAAAAGAGACTCACAATAAACATTCTGTAATAAATATAATTTTTCACATTGATACTGTGCATTGGTATGTAGGTTACATAAGCATGTTATGAGTTAGACTGCTGGTGGTCTGTTTTTCTCTCAAAATTCAGCAGGGGTTATGAGGCGAGATGCTTTAGGCTTAAGGGGAATGGGACAAGACATGGGCGCAGCATGCCTTCTTCCCTACTCGGCCACACTCCCTTGTCCCACCTTCTTCCCTATTTGGCCACCGCCATACTGCTCTTTTGTGTTCGCGATGACTAAACACTGGTCTAAGTGACCCTTAGAGAAAAAAACGGCTGCCAGCAGACTAGTTACAAGTTGAATTTTTAACCTTGGTGAGTTAGGTGTTATTATTTGTTGCATCTCCGTTTTTTGATCACTGACCACTTCAGTTTCAAAAATTTACCTTAGTCAATTTTGTGTTACATTAGATCTGTGTTTTATAATATTACATGTCATTGTATTAATATGCTAGGGTCGTTTATGCTTGATCAATAATAGTTGACATGCCCCCTCCTATTCAACTGGTATTCTCACTTGTACTAAAGTAAGAAATTATTTTGTTTTCGTTGCACTGCAGATTGATTAGACAACAACTAAACTTTGCCATCTGAGAATATGTTTGGGCCTTCAGTTGTCAGAGTTAACAATGTTATTAGTTTTATTTATTAAATATCACTTCAATTATTGGTTAGGCAAAGAATCATTAATTTATCAAAATCAATGTAACACGCATTCACTTTGGCTCGCAGTGCCATCCCAGCCTGTGGGTCTTGAAGCAAACTACATCAACTCTTCTGCATTAAGTGTCAAGTGGCAGCTTCCTTTGTTTCCAAATGGTAACATCACCAAGTTTATTGTGAAGTATGAATCCAGCACATACTCTCCATGGAAACAAGACTTTGACTGGTGCAGTCGGCAAGTTTTTGGCAACAGACCAGGAGGCGATACCAGCGCTGATGAAGGAAGTGCAGATAAGAATCCTGATGGTAGGTATGAATTTAAGGAAATAAAGTTTGATTTGAGCAGCAAAACAATTAAGTAATCTGCACACAAGACTAAAAGCCAAGATTTTAACACTATTTCATCATTGCTTATCACATTTACATGTAATAAGTTTGAGAGGACAGGGTGTAAAAACAAAATAATTCAAAAACGGCATTCAAAACATAACACTCGCTCAACAACTGGTCTCAAAAGAAAACTGTTTAAGGTATTTCTTGTTAGTTTGCCAAGATACCAACAGTTACCGGTAAGTGATTTGATAGAGTGGTTTTCCATTGAGTGAGGAAAGTAATCAGACAGTTACTTTGTTTTTATTTTACTACGATTTGACACTGGCTGAGTAGTCTAATTGGTAAGTAATTGGTTTGGTTTTGGTGTTACGACACTCAATTGAAAACCGCTCTATATAGTGTGAAAAAGATGTTGGTAGGTACAATGTAAAAATGGTGGTGGTGGGTCAAAAATCAAGGGTAACAGATGAGTGTAACCCTGATGGTAAAAACTTGCAATGTTGCCCCCTCAGAGACTTGGCTAGAAACAGTTTCATTGGTAGATGTCATATGACCTTGAGGTATCCAATGAGAATGCATGCTGTTGGGGAAGAAATTCCAGCTGGAATTTAGTAGTTAACACCTTATGTTTTATATTTTTTAGGGAGTTGCAAAGTAAACATAACCTGTGACTGTGATGTCAAGCCAGAAGTTAAACCAGAAAAACAAGCTGCATTGTTCGCAAAGGAGTTCCAAGACAAATTGTACCAGACGATCTTCACAAAAGAGAAAGATGACGATGACGAGACTACTACAGCACCAAGAACCACAGCAACAACCATCCCTTCCTCTGGTTCAAATCAGACAAACTGTAGCAATGATGTACAGGTTAGGACTGAGACTGGTGCTATAGATTTGGGAGGGAGGAGGCTGACAAGCATTTAACTAATCAGGACAGGTAGTGAAAGGTTGAGTGAATGGTGGCAGCATGGCCGAGTGGTCAGCGTGTCGGACTCACAATCCAGCAGTCCTGAGTTGGAGTCCCACTCTGACCACTACCTGGATTTGTTTCTCGATAGCCCCGAGTTCAAATCCTCGGCCATGCTTGTAAATAGCCAACTGGTATGCCTCTGGCCAGTAGGGATTCTTAACAATGTTATGTTCAATTTTAATTATTTGTTTCAGTTGTTTGCTTGGCCCCACTAGCACTTGTGCTATAACACTGCCGAGGGTAAATAAAGGTTATATATCTGTAATGGATTTTTACATTGCAATGCAGTTGAGAGGTTAGCAACACAATGGGATTGCTGTTGTATTGGTTTCAAATTATGCAACCCTAAACAAAAGAGATGTTAAAATTTCAGGACAGTTTTTCTATATACTATGATATTGTGCTTTTATCCCATTTTACGAGTCTCAAATTTTTCATGGTGAGCAAATTAATGTTAAGAAGAACATCAGGATCCACTTCTGGAAATAGTATGTTTAAAATGTACTGGGCTATTTATTGGGCAGCACTGAAAGGCAAACCTCTTCAAAACTAAGGCTGTACTTACCGGTAACTTGTATGAACAGAAGTTGAATTTTCTTATAACATTGTCATAAAAAGAGTCAAGCCATGTTCAACTGGGTGTGGTTCTTTCAGAATCCATCGTGTCAAAACTTAACAGTGCCACCAAGCAGTAAACCAACTACAACATCGTCTAAGGAGTCAACCACATCCGCCAAACCAACCTCCACAAAGCCAACCATTCTACCAACCGAAGCTTCCTCTAATGTCACCTTGGTGGTGAATGGCAAAGCTAGGAGTGTCATCCTGGCAAAACTGAAACACTTCTCAGACTATGCTATCACTGTAAGTGCAGTACACAGAACTCTTTTGAGTCTACATTTTATATGCCTTTGGTTCATGTGATGCTTGATGACATAGTTAATAGACCTTTTTAATAGAGGGGAATGGTTTTGAAACCTGACAAAGGTCTTTGTTGTATGTTTTGTTACCTTTTTTGGCCTTGACTGTGCACAAAGCACAATAGATGTTTACTTCTGATTGAAGACCAAACCAATAGAAACGTTTTGCACATGTAATTCATGCATAGTATATGAACACAAATCAAAAGATTGTGCTCGGTCGTGGACCTTCCAACATAAATCTTGGCATCTGATGTTTGCCGGACTTCATAACCATTCCCCTCTATGGTGATGACAGTTCACAAACATTATGCAAACCAAGAAGTAAATGGCATTGACAGGTAGTTGACTGTTTTTTCGTCAGTCATCCCATTAGCCCTGTTCTGAGGTAGTGGGCTTGCCTCCTATGACTAGACTAACACCTTCACCCGTTACAAGCCTATACGTAAGGGAGTGTTTTAAGCTTATCTTTAGTGACATTATGACATTTTAGTGACATTTTGCCCAAGACCCAGTACAAAGCGATTTGATTATTGGTTTAAACGATGGGTTGCTGTTCTCTGTTTTTACGCATTATTTTAATGATCACCCTTCAGGTCTGTGCATGTACAAAAATTGGTTGTGCAATTGGAAGTTCCTGTGCGATCACAAAGGCAATGACTTACAAAAACAGTAAGTGACATGAGCTTGAAGTGTAATGGCATCTGGTAGTCATTAAAAAGCAATGATGTTGTTAATGGATTTTTTATTTTTATTTCAGTTACAGCTGACAATCTTGGAGGCCCCCTGAAGGTCACTACTGACAACGTCACTAAAGAAGTAAGAAACTGTATTGATTTGACTTGGTACAGACTGTAGGTGTAGATTGACCCTTGTCTTGCTTTCCACAGTTTGCGACTGTTTTAATGCCATGCTATTTTTGTTTTATTTTTTACAGTTTTCTCTTTCATGGTCCCCTCCAAAGGACCCCAATGGAGTGGTACTCAAGTATGACATTGAAATCAAAATGGTAGGTGCATGCCAACCCTCTTTACTCGGTCAAAGGGCGTGGGCACCTTGTTTTCAATTGTGCTTCTTATAGATTGTTTGGTCCTTTTTGCGAACTTGCGTCTTTCTGATACCAAAATAGAGTCGTCCATCTTCCCATCATCGAAAGATCCCAGTCTTGGAGATCAAACAATCTGGAATGCATACGAAGCCTTAAGTTTGAAACCAGTTAAAAGGAACAGCATCACCTCCTGACCACACCTCACCTTAATGTGCTCTGTTCGTATCTCGCATATAAAACTAGATGCACAGCAGCGAAAATAGGTGACAGTGAAGTCGTTGTTACAGCAACAGTTGCCGTGCTAGCTTAATGAGTGCAATTCTCAGGGTGAGAGACGCCTTGAGAAAGACGGTTCAGACGCAGTGTTAGTGACTGACGTTTCGGTAACCTGAACGGAGGTCCTCTTCAACGTCAATATTTCACAGTGTGGTAGTGTCGATATACTGTAACACCAAAATCAGTATATAGCAGAAGTGTGATATAAATGTTTCAGTGGTGTAGAAATGATTCGTAGGACACAATAGCAAGTAAAGTAATGTCTGATTCCCAAAGGTGATGAACTACTTAGTTCTCTTGAAGATTTCAACGGATCTTCAAGCGACAGTGCGCAGAATAGAAAGTGATCTAATATAATGATATTGTACCTCTCCTAAAGATTGCTAAGATCGTTTATCATTGTTTGCCTTTGTCACAGCGAAACATCATTCAAGCTGCTATGTTTTTTTGTCGTTGTTTCAATATACAGAACTCCAATCAATCTGTGATCCGATGTGTAGGTGGCAAAAAGTTTACACATACAGGACCTCCTCCCTTTAGTATTGACGGGAAGTATGCTGCTCGTGTACGAGCCATTACCCCTGCCGGCAATGGGTCTTGGAGTAACACTGTAGCTTTCTCCTTACCGAGTAAAGACGAGTCAGAAGGTGAGTTTTAGTACAATTTATAGCTTGTGTTTCCTTGACAGCAAGAACTCCGGTTTAAAGTTTATGCCTTCGACACTTCTTCGGCACCTGGACTTTAAGAGTTCGCTTCCAATTTGATTACCTCCATTTACTACGTTAGATGTATTGGCTAAATGCTTCTTTAGGCTGATAGGATTGATAGGCTTCACTCGTCTCACTTGTCTCAACCTAACTCTAACACTAATTAGTAGAATTCTACTAGTATACTAATGCAAATGCTGCAATCTGATTGGCTGAGCTACTCGTATACTATCAGCCATCGGAGTGCAGTGGCTGTCGGTGGTCTACGAAATGCGACGTTTTTATCGTTTTCCTGAAGTTTTGGAAGAAAGTTTAGATGTAAATGGATAATGAAATTCCTGAGAAGACTAAAAGAAGGACATTGACGGCTTCTTGACTTTAAAAACTTGAAATTATTGAAAAAAAAACGGGTGCGCGCGCGTAAACAACTGCAAATTTGCTAAGGACAATTCAATACGTGCGATTTTGTTAAAGCGTACAGTTCAATAATGCGTTGAAAAATTATGGGAAACCGTTATTTAAAGTAAATTTTAGTAAGAATTCTACTAAAACAATTAGATTATTCGCTCTCGATTACTATGAGGCGATAGTTGATTCGGCCGGCGGCCTCATCAACTATCACCTCATAGGAATCTCGAGCTCATAATCTAATTGTTAATTAGCCTACATTTACTTTCTGTGAAAATCGCGTTGAGCTTAGAACTGTCCTGTTTGTGTGCTAAAGCCTTAAATGCTTAGGCTAAGGTTTCTGGTTACAACGTTGATATCTAGTCCTCAAAGTTGGGAGCCTGCAGTGGCGGATCCAGACCTTGAGCTAAGGGGGGGGGGGGGGGGGGGGGTTTTGTCCCCGCCGGTTTTTTTCTTGTTGTGGCGAAGAGGGGGACTGCCGATCGTTCCTGGCCCAGCGGTCAGCACGCCGTTGGCCCGCTATGCAAGAGTCAAACCCCCTTGCTTGCGGGGCGGGGCGGCACCGATAGGGGGCGGGGTA
>Ga0126339_10003457_pt1 | contig 11504 bp, 7 predicted proteins | sample OrbTmetagenome_2_FD_92532 | JGI IMG/M metagenome (GOLD analysis project Ga0126339, IMG submission 92532) | Coral microbial communities from Petempiche,Puerto Morelos, Mexico - Orbicella T R C metagenome | ecosystem: Host-associated > Invertebrates > Cnidaria > Coral | place: Petempiche,Puerto...
AAAAATTTTACGCACCCTCGCGTCTCAGTTAATATATGACGCCGAAATTCCAAGCTATTTAGCGTGAAAAGTGAAAGATATGCCAGGCTTTCGACAAAATTGAACTGAATAACGTATAGTCCATCAGTTCCATTATTACTTTGATAAAGAAACCTGACTCCACTTTAAAACTCTTCACATAAACTCCTCCATGTCGGTTCGCTCTGCATGTCTGTCGGTGTTTTCGGAACGAAAAAGGACAGTTTCATATTCTTCTCGTTACACAAAGAGCCGCCGTTGTAACAATGCAATCATAAAAATACCACTAACATTCCAGTCTGGCGACAGGCTGAAATGGAACATATGAAGTATTACAGTACACAATTATATCTCCACATAAAATTATCAGCTTCACTTCTTCCTTGAAGTGTGTTAAATTTATGGTCCAATTGAAATTACAATCAAGAGAATGGAGACGTAAAGAATGGAAAAATTGAATAAAATAAATACTAGTGAAACAAATTGTAAGCTGCGAAAATGTTGGTTGTGTTTGCAAGTCGCTTGACTGAGGTCTCACCGAAGTCATGCTTTCGCCCTAAATTTTATCACTATCATTTGCTGTTAACTTGACCCGGGGTTGAATTTCCGATATCTTGACCTTTTAATTTCTTCGTTTTCTATTTTTGCCTTGATATAAGACATGTGCACATATAAAATGCTTTGCTGTTACCGACAAATTTATTCAAACTGTCACAAAATTGATTTCATTCACCCTACTCCACAAAGTCCTGTTCACGAGTTTAGCCTTGTACCTCTCTTGTGCGCTAGAAATTAATGAACGAGTTTTAGTTGCATAAATCGGAAAATAAACAATCCATCGTTTTTGGAGAAACCTAAATTGAATTAATTTTCATAGACTTTTTCTGCAGTGAGCATATCAATTACACAAGATCCATTCCGAAAGATGGTTTTATCCAAGGTACTTTGTTTTCGTATGACTATCGCATAAGACATACACAAGGTACATTTACGAATTGTCCCGTTACTGAGATCAAACCTGCGGTCCCGGGAGAACTCGAAACAAATTGGACTGGAAACTACCAGTTTTCTCGTTTGAGACGAGCAAATTCTAAAACAGGTATTAACCAATGTTTTCAAAATTTTTGATCAGACTCGTGCTGTTATTATTTTTTAATCTGGTCGAATAGCTTGAAACATCCCGCAAAAACTAAATGGTGGACATTTTGACTAAATTTTGAGTGCCACAGTGCTAAAATTTACTCTCGATCTTTTTGCTCAACGCCAAGATGAAGCCATTTAGAGAACTGTTGAGGAAAAACAAATTATGATTAATTTCCAGGCACCAAGACAAAATTAGAAAAAGTCTGTCAACCTTTCCCAATTTACATGTCTTCTTGTGTACACATAACTCATTGAAACATCCCTTTTATAGCTTTATATGGCACTGAATTCTGAGCGAACCTTATCCCTCATTTTTAGGTTTTCATCAGAGAAACTATCGCATGTACAATGCTAAGTCAGCAAATTTTGGATGAAACATTTTATATCAGGGCCCACTAGTCCGAAGGGCCTCCTCTGTACCGGCCGTGGGAAGTTAGTCGATGAAAAAAAAGAGAAAAAAACGAGAAGTGAGATGAGATGAGAGATGATCAAAGAACAAGATAGTTCAATTGAGAAGTTAACAGTTGTTAACGATGCCCAAACTGCCAGAATTATACTCACACTAAATTAAAAATAATTCAAAACTGAAGGATAGACAGTATGTATTAGATAGAATTATCGAGAATTATAAAATGACATTAGCGAAAAACTGAGACCGCAATGCTAAGCCGAGACTGACTCGAAAAAGTGTGGTTTCTTTTGTGACCAGAAATACAATGTGGAAAAAGAGAAATAATTGCATTTAAAAGGCAGGATGTAGAGATTAAGAGATTTGTGGCTGAATGCAGCCTCCAGCTAAAATAGTAAGTGGCTGCCATGACGTTAAAAGGAAACCGCAAGACGACTTCTATTGTGTCAGTTTTCCTTTCTAAACGCAGGAATAAACCAAGTGTTGAAAAGGAAACTTATTTATGTTCTCTCTGTTTAGACTGCACGATTTCTTTTTGTGAACGCCACGTGAAGGTGTCTAACGAACGACTTCATGGCTTACTGGTCGACAGAAATTACGCCACCGCAGAACTTAACTATAAAAGGGAAAATTGATAAATTTATTCACAATCAGACGAGATGTATTCAACCGCGTCTATTTATGTATCTTTGATCTTGATTTGTATCCATTTTGAACAGTCTATATGGTAAAACACACACACACAATATATATCCAGGAGTTCTTATCTCAACGGATTTGCCCAAATGCGCTTTTTATCTGGGAACAAAACACTTCGCACCAATTATATATGCGTAAAAGGTCCACGAGTAGAATCAACATGTTAAATGTAAACCAACAATAGGCCTATCAAAAATCCAAACCTGCTCTTTTTATCGAATCGCCTCGGGCTAAAGATCTTTGAAAGGCTAAGGAGTGACATCGGAGGGCCTGTGAAAAGAATAAACATCTCAGAAAAACAAATAAACACAAATTTGAGCCTTGGAATTCATCATAAGAAACTATTAATCCAGAACATTTCGATTTTAGAGCATTGCGGTGGGGGAAATTTTAGATCTTAGTTTCAAAGCTGATATTTCTAAGCAAATGGTTACTTTTGAGGCGTTCTTTGTCAGGATCTGTTCATAAATGGCAGTTAAAAATGTGGAGGTTTGTTATCGGCTTGTCTGCATTCCTCGTTTATCGTATGGCTTCATTACATCTTCCATCATACGCCATCAACATCTTTGCGGCGAAGACGTTAATCCTATCCCAAATCGAAAACCAATTTTAGACGCATTTACGCTCACAATTCTGACAGGTTGTCACTTATTAATCGAAAAGGTAAAGATTCGTTTGTCGCGCGATCATGTCACCTTCTAAATCCAAGGCTGTGAAATGTCACGAAAGTTGCACTCGATGAATATTCACCGCCGCGAGATAATATTCTCATTCACATGTCATCTTCGCTCGATTTCTTACCGCGTTACTTGGATATCTTGACAAGGAGCCAACAGGTATGGCCAACTTGTCTTGAATTGACAGGAAAAACTCGAGACGCGTCCGCGTTCACGGCAAACACACTCTAATTCTGACTTGTCTGGGAATTTTTGAAGTGCCTCGAATGCAAAGGTTGCAAAAAGCAGGAATTGCGGTTTTATATTACTTTCTCGATTCCAAAGGTTTGGAGTGAAATTTCGAGGACGATAAACGTTCGCGTGCGATCGAAATTATTCGCCTGCAATCGACAACGCTCGCTTGTCGATTTCCTTTAAAGCTAACACGTTAAACTTCCTCTAATCCACATTAAAGAAAGTACAGTTTGAATTCTGAATAAAGCAGACAATGCAAAACAAACAAGAGTCTAGGTCATTTTTTCACCCTTCTGAGCTGTCACAACATCCTGATTTTATCCATTATCCCGATTACAGCTCACAAACCCAAAACAAACTGAGTGGGTTTCTTTACAACATTAAGCGTCACACGTCGTGTTGAATACGCGGCGCTGATTGGCTGATTTCGCTCGCAACAATTTCCCGCTAATTGGCCGTTTGATGTGATTGGTCGTTGAATGGCTCAGTTTGAGAGGCGCATCTTGCGATCATTTCTATAACACTAACCATGCACCGTTTGATATTCTTTAGACTGGAAAGTACTCGGCATAGTCCATGCAGTTCTTGATCTGCTCCCGACAAGATGCTCGTGCTCTTTAGCACACTGTGGCTCGCCTGTGCTGTTCTCAGAGGCCAAGGTACGCTAGCATAGTGCGATTTCGTGATTATTTTCAACAATATTTCTGGTCTCTCCGTGTGTTTGATCATTCATCCACAATCACGGGTGCGCGCTTCACAGGGTTTCTTGTCAGCTTGTTCGCCTTTCGCATCGCCTCATCTCGCTTCCAAGTCGGCGCTTTTGTGAACAGGTCGTTCTGTTGGTTTTAGGTCGTTAGAATTAATCAGCGTTTGTGGATTTAACAGAAGAAATAATTAAGACAACCACGCGAATTCGAATAAATCTTCTCGTATTGAATTGAATGTAAATTTCCGGTGGCTAGAATTTGGGCTGCGGGTTAGTCGGGATTTACGTCAAATATACGGCCTCGGCCGTCACAGTTCGTTAGTAGAAATCTTTGCAAGGCTTTTACGACTGTAATGCTTCCGTTGTTTTATCTTCCAGCCATCAGTTGCTGTGGAAATGTTGGTGAATTCAGTGCTTGCAAACATCGCTGTAATGAGGTAATGTTCATGCTACATACGATCTCTTTTATCTTGCCCGGCGGGACATTGAAGTCCAGTGAAACTGGAAAGGAACGTTGCATTGTCATTAACTTAATGCACGATTACTTCATCTGGATCGCTTTCAAAGCAGCGAGTGCGAAATTTCGCTGTACATTGTCAGTGCGAACCTATTCACACGTACGCAAGTTTATTTTAGACCGTAGGCGAATTGAATTCAAATGCCTCTTCGCTAACATCTGTGTATGTTATTTTGATTCTTTCTTGTCAGTTGGAGTCCGAGACAGACGTAAGTTTACGGTATCAGAAGCTACGCGAACTTCCAAAACACTGCCCCGGCCATTTGGTGAGTAAAATTTCACATTTGTTCGGTATATTTGAACCAGAGCTTTTGTGGCTTTGTGCGAGTGTCTCGGCATAATTAAGCTGCAATGCCCTGAAGAAATGGCAAACATAACCGGCTATTTCGCCGCCCAGAACACTAATACCATTTATTGTAATCCTCTTCTTTCAGATTTCTTTTTGGCGCTGCCTTAATGCTTCGAATCCAGGTGAGTAGTTCGCAGGAATAAGTAGCGGTATCTCCTTGTATTGTCAATGTAATTTCCACTAATAACTTCTGCAAATAAAGGCCTTGCTTCGTATAATAGGCCAATTAGCTTCGGTCTGAGTTTCGTCGCCTCTGCCAAAAACGCTAAGAGACGCATAATTTTAGAAGCTTTGTGTACTTTACAAGTTCACAGACTTAACTGTCGTTTGCGCTTTAAGCTAAACGAGGTGAGAATTACTTTTCAAGGGAATTAAGTCTGCAAAGGTCGCGCCATTAGGCTCGATGCGCTGGTGAGTGGTTATCCATGCGTTCAGAATTTATCAAAGTTATGCTGGGTTTAACGGCTTCATGTTCTCCTCTCATCTATTGTCAGTGAAACAGGGTTTCATTCATTTGGATATGACGGATTATTTCGAAATGGTTCAAGCTAAATCCCACGTGTTAAAAGAGCGTTTTGCCTTATCATTGACTCGCTGTTAATCGCAACCTTTTAACATGGCATCATCTTCGATGCAAAGCGAGCTTAATGGAAAATTAATTGGGCTGTTTTATTGTTTTTTCCTTCGATGGTTATTTTTTTCGCTTCCTCTGGGACCATCGAGCGTTCAAAAGGGATTGCATGATTGTATGTGAGGCATGTTAGCGTTCACTGGCATCGCTCTTGAAAGGGCAAATTAATTTCTTTCTCAAAGACAGAAAAACGTCACTCAATTTTTTTGTGCCGATCGGGTTGAAGCAAATGGCTCTGGTTTTGGATTTTTTTGATAACACAAAGTGTGTTTTTAGTCTCCGCCAGAGGCGAAAATGAATTATTTATCTTAATCAACAAAAAAATGGACATTTGCACTCTTTCGAGAAAGCGTTCTCGTCGATTATGATTTTTTTTGTGTGTTTCGTGCGTCTGTTTAATGTCGCCCGATCGTGTGCATTCTTTTAAAAGTTGTACTCTATCTGTTTTCGCAAGATTCCCCCACTGAGCTGTTTGGCAGCGATCTTTTGTTCCAGAAAAGAAAAGAAATTATGCGTTTTAATAGGGTGCTAATATTCTTTTTCTAATGTCCTTACATGACAAACATGCTTAAAGCTAAGCATTTACTTCTGATCTCGGAAGTATCCGCGTATCATAGGCCGATCTTTTTGTTCTTGTTCGTAAGTAAGTGTATTTTTGGGAAGGTAGTGTTTTTCGTCGCCTCCTCTAAAGGAATTAGGCTTAGTTTAACCACTTTAAGTTGTCAGATTATAACATAGCAATGATGTGGGGTGTTGCATTTGTAAATAAGGTTGCCGCAAAGAAATGGCTCATTTGGCGTGAGGAATGAAGAGGAATGCGTTTTTACCATTTATCAGGTTTCACATCAACGCTTTGCCAGATAATATCGCCAGTATTATTTTTCAGAGCACAGATCAAAACAGAGATTTGCTGTAAACCGAAAAATGGAAAATCGAAAGTATTGCAAAAAATAACTATTAGTTTATGTATGAGTATGGCTGTAGCTAGATTTCTTTTCTGCGTCGTGTTGATTTAGGCTCTTCGCGTGAGAAGCCCTCTCCATTTATTTGGCGTTTGATGTTTCAAACGTTCTTTGTAATGCAGTTCCCATGTCTTGATGTTTGATTCTTGTTAAGGTCTTTTGGAAAAAACGAAACAAAATATTTATAACTCTCTTTTTCTTGTTCAATGTTTGTAATTAATGCACAACTTGCATATGTTAAGGTTTTCCTCTACATAAATTAATTTTGGCTAATGTATCTGCCATTTTATAGGAGCATTTTTGCTTGAAACACGAAACTATGACGTGCGAAGACAAATTTCAGTGTACATTAGTTGTGTGCAGATTAGAAATCTGATCATTTTTTTTTTTTGCAGAGCTCTTTGTCTCTGAGGCTTTTAAAAAACCATTAGCGACATTAGGGTATTAGCCCACATGAGCTTTTAAGTGGTAAAAAAATTAACATCCAGTGATTCATAGTCTGCTGCAAAATCTACTTGAAATTAAAAAGAGAATCTTTGGTGATTAATTCAATTTTGAGTTGGAAGGATTGGGTTAGTTCTGCACAAAAGAAATTACATGTAGTATACAGTAGAGTTAATTGAAATCACATTATCTCTTTATTTCTCAACATAGACTTAAGTCAAAGGCTTTCGATTACAAGCTGTGGTGTGCCACTATTGTGATAAATCCTCATCCCTTCACTTAAAAAGCCTTCAAATCAGAAAAAAAAAAAAAACAGATTTACTAGGTGTTTTGAACTAGCAGCCCAACACAGAAGTATTGCTTAATAGCTTTCATTTGAATGGCCACACACTAGGGTTTTATCCACATAATATTAGCTAGAAGATTCTGTTTAATGTTGCAAAAGATGAAGGTTTTCGTTTCAAAGATCAGAAGCAATTTATGGTCTCAGAATTCTAGTTTTTTGGGAATAATACATGTAACACCTTTGTCTCGTTTTCAATCTGTCCTTTGCAACAAAATGAAGGTACCCTTTTAGAGACCTCTCCTGCCATTCTATTCTTAAATGTCTCACATTATCTTATAACCATATATCTAAAATTATTGCTGTAATTCATTGCCATTATAAATTCACGAGCGAAAAAAGATAATTAGGTGATTCAAAATTCTTTATTTACCTTACAAGACCTGTGTGGGTTGTAATTTGATTTCGTACATGTATATACGTTTGAAGAATGTTCCAGAAACTTTAAAATTGCTCACTTTTGAACTTTATAAGCTAAGAGGTATTGTGTTGATTGACACTACAAAGTAACATCTCTGTTTTTGAAGAGAGAAAACACGACTGATTTTCTTCTTGTCCTAATGCAATTTTTGTTTGGCAGATTAATGTTTCTTGTATAATGCAAGCTTCAGTACAGTCTTTTTATGCCAAGTTGAACAGATGTAGTTTTTGGTCTTTAAGAGATCTCCATTACTGACAAGATAACAAGCATATAAAAGTAAATCAGAATGTCACAAAAGGGAAGCATTTTGTGAACTTTGCAGCCTTCATTATTTTGTATTTGGCTGATATTCAACAGCCACAAAGTCTTTTCTGAAAGGAATGATAGTACTTTATATGACTTATGCTTGTGATGTTTTTCTTCCTCTTGGTCATGTCTACTGGTTTTGACTCAAACAAATTCAGACTTGTCCTAATAGTTTACAGCTTTGAATGGTTGAGCTTGCTTGTTCTTTTGACAGCCTGGAAAGTTTTGTAATGTCTAACTGTAATTCTCTCATCCGTCTTTTCACAAGTGTTCAAGTGGTATTGTTAATTATTGCTTTTTCATGCAAGGAACTCGAAAAACCATTTTGGTCTAAGTCTTTGATTTTGTGTACATGTTGTTTAAGTCCTAAATTATTCTAATGAGAGTGTTGAGTTTCTAAATCGTGTGGTATTCTTGAACATTTTGCATTTTCTGTTTGTCATTCAGAAGTGTTGGTCATTATCATTTCATGTATTTTTGGTTTACTAAAGGTGTGAAAGGTAGATTGAATAACTCCATTATCTTCCATTCCAGCTTTTCTTAAAACTTGGTTGAAACCAATTTATTTCTGTGGTACACACATTTCTAATTGTATTGTTATGATATACAAAATTGTATGCAAAAAAAATTATTTGGGCCTAATTCTTACAAACTATTTTTCTTATAATTTAAAAATATATAATACCCAGTGAATTTGATTGAATGCAATATTTGTGGTTAGTGAATGTTTACAAAGGGAAGTTTACTCTGTCGGAAGAGAAAATGAGGTTGTTAAATGCATTAAAACACTGTGTTTGTTAACACCGAACCTCTGTTGTTCATGATTGAAACAATTTTTGTATGTTAAATGTATGGTAAATTTAGTGTCATTTAGAATAGACAGTTAACATGTAGGCAACTGCATAGTGATGTTTGATTTTTCTTTGATATGTACAGCTGTATGCTTTAATGGCTATTTTTAAATCTTACTTGATTATTTCTTAGCAGTGAAGTGTGACAGTTGCTGTGCCTCGTTGTTTGTCTTAATAGATCTACAGCAGTAGCTGTGTTTGAAGAGTTTAAAATTTTTGAAATATTGGCTTGCTGTTTCAATTGTTCTAGAATGCAAAAAGCAATTTACACAGTGGGGTGGTGAATGCTTTTGACAGCTTTGTGTTAGGTTGTCAAACCAATCTAGTTTACCATCAGTCATGCTAAAATCAACAATGTTGATTTTGCCGTCTACTTTTGTCTTAGTAATTAGTTGGTGGAATAATTTACATATGTGTGGCAGCGTGTTTTTAGTGATGCTTGTGGTGTATTTAGGTCTTGCATTCTTTTGTTCAGTTGAAAAAATTGGTTCAGTAATAAATGTGCCCATTATGTGAAAGGGTATTCCATTAAACAAAACATTTGTAATTATTTCATGCTCTTTTGTTGTACTTTGTATTAATGTTTCAAAGTCCAAATGACCTCTCGCTGTTGGTAAATGGGTGTTACAAAAACGTTTTCCTCTTTGTCTTATGATGGTCAAAAGAACAGCTAGCCTCTGAAGGCAGCTCTGTGGGAATAATGTGTTTAACAATTAACTTGCAGGAGGCCTTGTTATGTTATCAAAATAACTCCATTTATGTTGAGGAAATTGTTTTGCTTCCTGTGTCTGCATTCATTGCAGAAAGGAACAATGTAAATGAGTTGCGTTAAGGGTGTGAATGGCGGTCTTAAACCATTTAAAGCTCCTAGTGGTTTTCCATTACGTTAATTGGTTTTTTTTTTTGGTATTGGTTGAAAAAAAAGGGGAAGAAGGAAACAATAAGCTGTCTACAGAATGTTTATGCCTGGACTTTTTATTCGAAAAAATCAGTTTTGAAGAAAGTAATGCTTGAACTTTATGTGCAAGTCAATGTTCAATTCTTATTGAGTGTAACAAAGCTTCTGTTAAATATACTTGCTCTGTACTTTTCAATTATTATTGCTTCTAGAATCCAAGAGAAAGTATCCATTCCATAACAAGTTTAGTCCTTGGATATGTGACAATGTTTGTTCAGTTTGTTTTCCTTATCTTTCTATAATTGGCATGCTAGCATGTACCACTTAAGGCCACGTGATTTCCATGAGGGGATTAAGCTGTTCTCTTGTTGTATCCTTTCACTATTTTTCCTTCCAAGGGATTTTGGACGATCATACTTAGCTCTTTGTGTATAGAGAGGAACTATTGGAAGTTTTACATGAAAGATTGTGAAAAAAATTGTTTTCTGTATAATGCTTTGAAAACATGTAAGTGCATAATAGCTTTGCTTATGGTGTTCCTTGTAATAATCATTGTCGAGCAGAGCAGTCTGGTGATCTAAGAAGAAAGAATATGAACTGCGGTGTAAGAGGGTCTTTTTGATGCACCTCCAGTTTAACACTGAAAAAATGTGAGACAATCACAAAATGTTAATTTCTGGTGACATGATAAATTATTCAGCATTTTCTTGAGTGGTCTTCAATTGAATCTGTACCTCAGGCAGAATGTGTCAGAGTTTGATTTATGGCTGCATGAACTGGCTCGTTAAGACTTTACGCAGCCCCAGGTGGTCTTCTATAATTAATATACAGCAAGTATCTATTTGGAGTATTCTATAGTTTCATTTCTTTTAATGCTTTTATTCTAAATTAGTAGCCTTTTTTAAGAGTGAAGATATATTAAATGGGGATAGCACTGCTTCAAATTATGAAACTTGTATCGTGAACATTTCTTCAATGACATTTTGGAAACTAGACTTTAGGTCAGGATCAGATTGTTTGCTAAAGGATATTGTGCAGTTCCAAAAATATTCATACTCCTCCCACGGAAGGGATTGGAGCTTCCTGGGGGGGGGCTCTGTAAGGCCAAAAAATTTAAAGAAATGTGTGAAACTTGTTTGGAATTCCCAGAGGGGGGTATGGATATTTTGTGGAGCTACACATTCTTGTTGTGTGGTGGTATGTTAAGTTATCAGCAAGCTTTGAAAGAATATAGAATTGTCTTGATTACATACCTGTGCACTGAAAATATCAATCTTCACCCCAGCTCATCCTTATGGACCAATTTCTTATGTGATCCCTTTAAGTCTGGCTGAATTGTGTGGTCAAAAATGTTATACAATCGAACCCCTATTAAGCAGCCACCTATTTAACGGCCACCCCTATTAGGTGGCCAGTAATCAAACTCCCGATAAGGTTTTTTCTATTGTTTCTACCTCTATTAAGCAGCCAGCCCCTTCGGCCACTATTCGTTTCCCCGAGGGTGGCTGCTTAATAAGGGTTGAACTGTATTATACATGTAATTCCTTTTATTTTGCAGTAATTAGCCCATATATCGGAACAAACCCATCCAACTTTGCAAGGACCTGTTGTCTTCTTCCTTCATCGCTGAAATGCCGCCAAGCATGTCGCAAAGGAAGACCAGAGGACTTGAGGAAAAACTGCTCAGAAGTAGAAGAGGTACAGTCATACTAAAGATAATTAATTTAATCAGTCTATAATGTATGCTAACTTTTCTTTGGTAAGTTTCTTTATTCAAAAACTGCAAATCACTCAATGTCAAGGAAAACTTGTGCATTAATTTGGCCAGGTCTTGGCTAACAAAAGGATTTCTCCCTTGTACTGTCCTGGAAAAATCATGGACAACTTATCAATATT
>Ga0126339_10003458_pt1 | contig 11504 bp, 10 predicted proteins | sample OrbTmetagenome_2_FD_92532 | JGI IMG/M metagenome (GOLD analysis project Ga0126339, IMG submission 92532) | Coral microbial communities from Petempiche,Puerto Morelos, Mexico - Orbicella T R C metagenome | ecosystem: Host-associated > Invertebrates > Cnidaria > Coral | place: Petempiche,Puerto...
AGACTAGAGTACACAAAATATACCCTATTTATGACCAAAAGGGATGAAAACCTACAATTTACAAGTAATAGAACGATGCTTTTACGTTGACTGAAATTTGAGTTCAAAGTCAAGAAATTTCACCCTTATTGAACAGTCGCAAACATCTCGCACTCAGAGGCATTGTTTTCTTGTCACTTTCGAATGTGACAACGTTAATCAGTAGCTTCTACTTTTGACAAAATCATACTGACCTATAGAAAAGCTTACACTTCTTTTGGCAAAGTTAAAAAAGTCTGTTCATAGGTATTGGAGCCATCTTAAATGTTCAAAACTTTAAGACGGCTCTGAGCCCCATCAACAGAATTTTTTAAAACCTTGCCAAAAGTTTCATTTTATCCTGCTCATCAAAATTTGATGGTATAAACAATTTTACCTTGCCGTTTTAGAATTTTAAGTCCTTAAAGCTCTAAAAAAGGGTATTTTTAGCAGGTTATACTGTTGCTATGGTAACCTTTTGTGTCAAGAAAATGATTACAAAGTTGTCACCTATGATTGGGCAGCTTTTTGATACCATAATTGTAGCATCAAGTGATAAAGAGTGGTTATAATGACCTATCAAAATCTTGGAAGTCTTGGAAAGTGCTGCAAACTGTTTTAAGCCATAAAGTCAACATGAACAAAAATAGCAAAACTGACAGTGAATTTTCTCGCGTTTTTTTCGGTGAAATTCCGTAAAATTTGGTAGGCGTCTGGTAATAATTATTTTACTTTAGTCGGAACTCGTTTTTTCGGGGAAATCTATAGGACAAGTTTCTTCGCAGCGGTAAAAAACCATAAATTTGCAAAAATCGATAAAACTGACTGAACAAACCCTACTTTTTTTGTGTACAAAATTCGTATCCCACAGGATGCGATGAGCTGTTAAAATTTTGGAAGATTTCGCCGAAGGAAATTCAAGAAAATCACAAATAATAGAGCCATAAAAAAGTAAAAAACACATTTGTTTGGGCATTTATAATTCAAGACTAAAACCCAAAATTTTAGCAGCGTATTACCTGTAATAAATTTGAGAGGACTGAGTGTAAAACGAATGCAAAAAATAGAATTTAACTAACATAACATTTGCGCGCGCAACGCCATAAATGATTACCCTACGGAGCCACCTTAAAGGGTGCAATTGACACATATTCGTAACATCAAAATATGCAATGTTTAGATAGCCAGTCACTCGGGTTACAGAATTCGTCGGCGCAAACAAAACAATCCGTAATAAGCGGGTGTTTAGCTTCAGGCCTTTGCCAATCGCCTTAAACGCAGCGTTTGCAGAAGACATTGGAATCGACAATTAGACTTTTTGTCATGGAAGAGGACAGTTCAGCAATTACCCGCCTCCCCTCCCTCCCCCCAAGAAAAAACGTCTTAGGCAAGAAAAAGGATGTAGAAGGCCACGTTGTGAGTGGTTTAGGGCGCTGGGTTTCAAATCTGGACTCCCTGGTTCAACTCCTGCACCCTAAATGGTCTGCACAGGTCAAAGTAAGGGGTGGCCTTTTTTTGCCCTTTAAACTCGAAATCAAAGGGAAAAGAAACCAGGAGGAAGTAAAAGAGTCCTTTTGTGTGACAGAATTTACAACTTGAGCAGGTGACGGCAGTGGTAGTCTGTGTATAATGAAAAAACTCGCCTCCATCTGAATGGCACGATTTACCACTGAATAACTACAACTTATATTCCACCCCAGAGTTAGAAATAAGTTATTACAATGTTATAAATTAAAAACAAAAATGATAGGGGTGCTGGCTACCCGAAATAACGTAGGAGATAAAAATGCCAGGAAGTCACTTAAAAGAAAAGATACCAAGTCCACTTTGCGCAAATAACCATTAACATCATATTAAAGTTCACGAGACTATCTGCACTGTTTCGTCAGAAAAATGGGTCACTGTTTCTGATCTTCTCGACCAAAGTTACCTCAAACAACAAAACGAGTGAGCTTAGGAGCGGCGATCTGTAAGTCCACCTGAATCTAACTATCTTAAATCTTGAACATGCGAGACGAAGTCGAGGTAAATATTCACCAATGTTCACTTCGCCTGAGGAGAATAATTGTTTTACTATAGTTTTTAGACGTGAATATCAAGGACTACAAAATAACGGACTAAAACCTAAAAATACAGGCGCAATTGCTCTTTTGCATACACGTATGTTGATAATGAGCTTACTTGTAGATCGATTGTGAATCAATTTAGGCGGTAAAACAAACAAGCGAGCTACGAAAAATAAATTCATCCGGTACCTTTGTTTTGTCGTTGTTGACTTCATTCACAGTTGTCATCATCATCTAAAAATGAGTAGCTTCAGTTCGAAGAAAAAGAAATTTCGGTCAATCGATCTGACCAGCTGCCGATAAATCGCTGCGTTTGCGATTCCGCCTTAAATGCCTTGAATACAAATTCTTGATAAGATATTTGGTCCGAGAGCGACAGCAGTCATTTTGAAAATTCTCCATGCTTTCAAATATCCTTGAATTGGAGTGATGTCTTTCGAATAACTGAAAATTATTTAATTCAGCACTTGCCCGCCAATTATACTTGCCGAGATGGCAAAGGTGGCGAGCTTAGTATAACCAAGTTCAGAAATGTTCTACTTGCAGGTTGTACCAGGCTACATAGTAGCTGCTGAACAATCACAATTCTTTTATGGTTGCACGAAGAATTTACTAATTCACTATAAAACAAAGCGATTTTCAAGCACTCCCTAAAAAGGAGTGTCTGACCTAAATAAGGAATACAATCCCATAAAGCCATACGGTAACCTAAGCATGTCGGCCATATTGAGCGCTACATAATAAAATCATAACAGCAACCAAACAAATAAAGGAATAAACAGAGATTTAATAAACTATTTCAAGAAGATAACAGTGGTTACATCATCACATGATCAACAAACGTCTACTAAAATTGGCAATTCTATGGCATGAAACAGAAAATTATCAGTGTCCAAAGAGATCTTTAGCCATCTCGTGAACTGCCTGAAAGAGAAATGAGAAAAGGAAGGTCAAGGTAAAGCAGTTCCCCATGAGAGGAGGGAGAGGTGGAAATTAGTGAATTCTTCGTGCAACCTTGGTAGAATTCTAATTGTACAGCAGCTACTATGTAGCCTGGTACAATCTGCAATTCTATTGCAGATTGCACTACGAATTCACTAATTGGTCCTTTTAAGGCAGGTTATCATTATTGAGGCCTGCTTTGCCAAATAAATTAGAAAATTTTGGACCAAAAAATTTTGTCCAATCAGCCGTTTGTAAGATGTCCTGCACAGAGACATCTCTATCCCTGGCAGTTGAGCCTGCTGCCCCTCGAATTGAATGAGCTATGAATGTGTCGACATCAGTACAAGTCTCTTTCATTATCTCCTTCGACCACCTCCCAATCGTAGCAGAAGACACAGTTTTATGGCTAAAAAGACACAGCTTTGAATGGCTAAAAACAATGGTTGGGGGCCATTGCCAACTACTCCCCAGTTTGTAGCTCTTTCCACCTAAGAATCTAGTCATTGTCAAGGCTGCCAACTGAAAAGAAACTTCTTCAGGGGTATGTTTCGGAAATCTGAGGTTAATAGCCTGAAGGTCAGATTGTCTCTTGGAAGCTGAGAGGGCTAAATTGGCACCTAAATTGGCGTAGAGTTAGGTCTCTGTTTTCCTGCTGAATCTAATATTAGTTTTATTACTCGACTAAAGTACTACTTTTTTTCCTTTCTGGTGGCCTTCAACAACGATGTCTTCCAATTTGTCTTTAACACGAATTGGACAACTTCACGAATTAATTTGTCGATAGTGTAACTTTCTTTCCCGATTGTAGTCTATTCAAAGCCGTTTCCCATTGCATTTGCGCTCATTCACTGATCCCCGTTGTTTGATTTTGCTTGCGCTCTAGCTGACGTTTAAGTACATACTAGCCTTATATCCGCTTAGACGACCGTGCTCAGCGACTTTCTTTTCATGTTCTTAATCAAAACAGGATATGGAGAGCAATGTACAGCAGGATACAGGGGCCAACGTTACCCATGATCAATCAGTCAGAGGTGAGTCGCCAGTTTCCCTGCATGATCTTCCTAGCATGAACTCCGAAATGGAACAGGAGGAGGAAAGTTGGTTAAGTGGGTTCATTAGCAGTATCGTAAGACCCCTGTCACGTCGACAGTCCAAATGAAATGAGCATACTTCGAATTCTATAACTCTCGTTACGTATGAGAAAACTTCGTTTCAGTTGGAGTGTACTATCAATTTATATGAGATAGTAGTCATAGCTGTGGTATCAAAATAAAGCAAGACTAGTTAAAGGGCAGAACTGAATCGGATTCTTAAATTAGCTTCCAGTTCTAGCGTTCCGGGTGACAAAGCTCCAGAGCATCCAGTCATAAGGATGATCTGTCGTATAAAGCTCACTGATCAAAGCCAATAAGAAGCCCTTCCGAAGATTATGGAATATCAGTTCATTAGTGACGTACTGAAGTAATCACCAACTTCCAGCGAACAGCTGCATTTCCAAGCCAGAAAAGCTACTATCTTTCTTGCAAGATTTCGAACGTTTCAGTTTTTAACATCATGTGTATAATGTTCATTGCGTAAAGATGCGATCATTTCCGTACCGTATGACCCTTTACTGATTCATCGTGATCATCGTGATCCCAACAGTGTAGTCAGGGACTAAATGAGAAAATAACACAAAACCTGGTTGTATCGTGACCTGAACAAGGCGCCAACCCTGGGTATGGGTACCCTGTGTAACTGGCGGTTCTTCTCGAGCCGATTCTCCACATTTCTTTCATGGTTTTACTAACTTGTATTTTGCCAACGCGTGAGAAGAGCCGTCTGTTACGCAATGTATAAAACAAATGGCAGCCTTGAACTAATTACAGCTTCCTGTTGTTGTGATCTCCAATGACACAAAACAAAATAAACACCTACCAGACCAAGCAAAACACAACACTTAACCAACAGAGGTTCCAGAACCAGAAAATGAAGCTCTGATTTTGATGCATTGGCTAGTCAGCAGGTAAGATGGAGATTCGGACTTCGGAAGACACAGGTTGGTACTCCCAAAGAGGTTGGGCTGAATGCATGGGAAGTGTTTTCGTCAGACATATGTTGACCGAATGAACTTTCAGGTTTGACTAACTATTTTTCTGTTTTAACAAGATGACGATTCTTATGATGACGTGGCATCTGCACTTCAAGGTGGAAATCAAGGTATTTTTTTGAACGGATATTCATCGAAAAAAGCGTTCAATTTTAATTACCCGAGAAAACATTGATATGTGCAAATAAGCTAGACGTGACTAACTAGAGGGTGTTGTTGGTCTTCCTCCATACATGCGTGTTATCGTTGTATCTGAACTTAACTTCTCCAGTTCACTATTCTAATACTTGTGTGTTGAAACATGTACTTCGTGAAGACTTAAGAGGTAGTCGGCTTACGATGATGTGTCATCTGTACTTCAACGCCGAAATCTAGGTAATCCTGTGAAAGGATATTTACCGAATAAAAGCAATCAATTTTAATTGCCCTTAGAAATAGTTTATACGCAAAGGAACTAAAGTGACTGAACATATGACAATCATTGCATGAGGTCGTGTAGTGCTGAGACGATTTTCGTCATGATCTTGGGTTCAAGAAAGGCGAATGGAATGATATTGTCTCGTTCAATTCTTCAAGCAATTGGATGGTGCGGACATTTCAATTTGATCTAGACAAAATTGATGGTATGAAACGACGACAAAAACTGGCATGCGGTACCCACGTTTTAAGTTGAAATAAGACTCTTCAAATGATTTGTGGAAAGCGAACGACGGAGAGTGTTCATCTGAACTATTCAATTCGGACAAGCTCCCCTAAAGTCGCCTATATACTGGAACATTGTGAGCAACGAAAAAGGTCCACTGAAAGATCCGAAGTTTCAGAAAATTATGTGTTTATGGGGAGCAGGAATGGCGTAGTTGGGAGGGTGTTCACCTCCCGCCAATGTGGCACGGGCTCGATTCCGGCCCGGTGTCATATGTGGGTTGAGTTTCTTGTTGGTTCTTGCCTTGCTCCGAGGGTTTTTCTCTGGGTTCTCCGGTTTTCCTGACTCCACAAAAACCAACATCTCCAAATTTCGATTCGACCAGGATAGAGGACCTGCATGAAAATCAGCGGCTTCCTCTCTAAATATTGTAGTTCATTTATAATTAATCCTTCCATTGAAATAAACCAAGAGTTTACTTGTTTGTAATGAAAGGCTGTCATCATGCATGAAGACTACAGATTACTCAGAGTCGATCACGTTCACTGACGTTTAAAACGAGAAGACTCAAATTGAAGGAAATGAACTTTCCAGACGTGTAAAATCTAATTTTATGCTAAAATCTGTTTCCACTCTCTAAAAGAAATTGTCTCGGTTTTGGATCTTCCTATTCAGTCGAGTTTTGTTCTACATTTACGAGCCTTTTCTATTTTACGAACTCTACGTAATTGAGATAATTTACATTCTGTGGGTTTTTTGATTTTCCCTATCGAGATGGCATTTAAATCCAACTTTTCTTGTATTTGCGAAGTAGAAATTAAAGTTCACCAAATCTGCTATATTTTCAGCCTTTTTTACGATAGAACTTCCCGCTTCCCGCCGCATGTAAGATGAAACAAAGACGATGAACCCTTGCTTGCTTGTGACCAAGATTCCGTGAACCAATCAGAAAGTAAAAAATATACATACTAGGAGTTTCAATGTGAAAGTGGGTGCTGGCGTCAGAGCTTGAAGGAAAAATGAGCAAACGAAAACTTAATGTTGTGCTCGAGAAGTTTTCTTTCGACTCAAAGGTTGAAAAACAATTGGACTCGACGGTCGAATGAATGCTCTCCACGGATGAAATCGACACAGAATTTGTCTCAAAGCCCAAACAGTCATTTGAATTTGCAGTTGAATGGTTAGCTTCAACGAGCGATCCACATTTTGAATCTATGATTGCAAGCTTTTCCTTCGCCTCAACGGGCAAATGTAACTCAATGGTCGAATTATTTACCTCAAGAGAGATTTTAACTCTCAAATTTAACGCCTCAACGGGCGAAGAATACGGTGTATGATTTGCCTCGTTTATAGTGTCCTTGATTTCTAACAGAGCGGGACGGCTGTACACAGCTATTGCTCGAACTCCACGTGCATTCACAAGTACCCCTGATATAACAAACGCAATCGATTGCGCATGTCTCCGATCTTACATCCGACAAATTTTGCCTTTTCTCGCCATTGTAAAGAATAGGCCGCTGTCTCGCTAGGGCTCGCCAACAATTATTTGAGGTTAAGAATGAAATAAAGGGAGTCGTTCGTTTTGTTCCATATAAGCGATTTATAGTTGTATCTAAAGTAAAAAAATTCTCTCGTTCCCTGTTCTTTTACTGTTATGTAGGAATACGTAGTACTTTGTAAAGACCAGTTTCATACCTGACGTGTTTTCAATTTCACTAACTTTATTGCAGTTTTAAAAGAAGAGGATTTGGAAGAACATGAAGAGATTTACGAAGACATGGTTCAAGGTAATCCTTTGAATAATTATTCTTTACCGAAACAACTGTACAATTTTAGTTCGCAGAAGAACAGTCTATGGATTTATAGCTGTATGCAAACTCAATATGCATTGTTAACAGTACCCTGGGAATTATGCAAATGACAGCTAACGTATTTTAAAGTGTTCCACCCCATCACTCTACTAGAAGAACTCGCGCACATCCTTGCACTCTCCTCCTCGAAAAACAGGAAAAGCGACTGACAGCTTTGCAGTAGTACCACTCGGTTGTGAATTAATAGTAGCCCTCATTCTCTCTACTGCCTCACACAGCTGGGACACTTGATCATTCATTTCTTCAGAAGGAACTTACTAATATTCCTCTATAGAATCAAAACTTGACTCTTCCGATTCAGGATTTGGCTTGCAAAATTAAGAATTTCGTTCTGTGTTTTGATAGCTGCGCTCCCTTACGGTCAGGTACAACCTTTTCGTAATTATCTTCGTCGTTTTCCGAATCAGTGCGACAATCGCCCATACAATACGAAAGTTCTGAACCTTCTCTCAGAGTTGGAAGAACGTTTTGCGGAACCATAGCAGGCTCTTGCGCTTGGGTGTGAGATGTGCTGACTGAACGCCGTAAAGATCAAAGGGACTTAAAGAGAGTTCTCCTTTCTCTTGGAGGTGACGGCGCGAGAGGCGTGTTTAGTGATTCAGGCAATCTACCGGACGCAGTAGTCTCCTGAACCTCAATTTAATTCATTCGGCCAGGTCTCGAGCTCTTTGTCTAGTAATCAGGGATGAAACGTTAGTCGACTCTCAAGAACCAGATTTCAAAAATGAACATTGAAACGACCAGCGAAGCAAAATTATCGAACCATACAAAATCTTTCGGGAAAAGCGAAACTTAAACATTGCCCTAACTCACCATAAACTGAACTGCACAAACTACTTTGTCTAACTGAGCTCAAAACGGAAGCGTGCCCAGAATAAAGTCATTTTTCACTTACATGTCTTTTGTCTTCAAAAAGGTCCAAGTTCTTCACCAATCTTGTTAGATTCTTGCTTGTAGACGCGAGGAGGTAACAAGTCTCTATCTTTTATTCGGACACCTTTCCTTCATCACTATCCCCCCGTCTTATCTTCTACTTCTACTTCTTCTTCTGCTTTAATACTACTTTACTTGGAAGTGCACCCGCACTTAAATACCATATCAGTAGCTATGTGTGGGCCATACTGGAAGAACTGACCTTGGAGGATTAAACAATCTTTTAGAATACAAACCCAAACACTTAAACGCGACTTTCAGAAGGGGACTGCAAAGTTCTTGAAACAATGAATAGGAGCTAAAGTTTAGTAAACTAGAAACCCAAACAGGATCTTTGTGGGGGATTCAGAACCAAGACCAGTAGACGAACCCAAACATAGACCATCGATCGGGTATTCTTTGCAGCCTAATTACTCTTGATAAACTAAGATAGACAACTTGGAATCACAAGACTTTCTGTGTGGGCAGTCGGGTCCTAAAATCACAAGACTAACGTGATAACCGAAAAAAAATTATAAACAATTGGCGATAATGTGCCATAGATACTTTAAAATTCTATACAAGTTTGTGAGCTTCACAATACTTGTACTTAACTGTACGCAAGATTCTGTGAACCAATCAGAAAGCGAAAAACATTTTATTTGAGGTCGAGAATGATTAAAGGGAGTCGTTTGTTTTGTTTCATATAATTGGCATCCGTGTTCTTTTACTATCATGTAGGAATACGTAGTACTTCGTTAAGACAACCTTCATAGCTAACATGTTTTCGATTTCACTAACTTTATTGCTGTTTTAAAAGAAGAGGATGTCGAAGAATGTAAAGCGATGTACGAAGACATGCCATCTACCCTTAAGAATGCAATTCAAGGTAATCCTTCAAATAATTATTTTATCAGAAGAACAGTCTATGGGTTTATAGCTGTATGCAAACTCAATTTGCATAGGTAACTGTACCTTGGGGATTATGCAAATGGCAGTATAAAAGTATTTACAAGTGTTCCACCCCATCACTGTACTCGAGGCCGCAAAAGCGAAGCGGTTAGCTCCTTTGGATATCAACCCCGACTTACTCGATGGCTAACATCCAACAGGTCCCTCACGTTGTATATTTAGCAGTACTAGTACAAGCAATAGCAGCACAGGTTAACAGCGAGGCGGCAGTTTATTTTTCTTCAAGTAGCTGGTTTTAGACGGGGTTAACTTTAGTTGTGCAAATTTGTGAGTAGGATTAGTTGCCTGTGTTGCTTGCCTGCGTGGCAAAAGGTTTTGTACTATTTATGTCTGACGGGCTCATTTGCATGGTGAAATTTATGCTGATATATGCCTGTGGGGCTCGCCGGTGTGGCTAATTGGTACTGATGTGGCCTGTGCGGCTTGCCTGTGTGGTGGAATTGAATTGTTAATTGCTACTGTGAGCTTTAATTTGAAAACGTGGCGAATTTTTCTTCATACTATTGCCTTCGAGGCTTACCCGCTCCGGGTGTCCAGCGTAGTAACTTTGAACTGATAATACCTGTGTGACTTTTGAACTGATAATACCTGTGTGGCTTTTGAACCGATAATGCCTGTGTAGATTGCCTGTGTGGGTTTTGAACTGATAATTCCTGTACATGTGTATGCCTGTCTGCAGATCGTGTTCGAGGGACTTCGTGTCTCTTGTTGTGTCTCTTGTGTTTTGTCGATACTCGATAGTTTCTTATAATTAAGACTCAAGTAAGACTCACGTCAAAACAGCAAGGCTCATGTACGATGAGCTAATCTCCAACCCCCAACCTGTCCCAGCAAACTCAGGTGCAGTTTGTTTGTTTGCTTGGTTTTCTTACGGTCAATACCATTTTTGTCCCGTTTTGAAGTTGTAGTTGTCCTTAATTGTCCTGATGATTTGGTTTTTATATATCGTTCGTTTTATGTAACTCTTTGATAAATAGAGTTTTTCCTTTCTTTGGTCCCTATCTGTAAAATTTGTTGTCGTTGCTGTTTTAATTTTGTTGTTTTAATTTTGTTGTTTTGATGTTGTTGCTCTATGGCCCTACACATTGTTGATATAGCGTTCGCTGTTCATGCTGACCTTCACATAAACTCTGACGATATATCAGCCATCCTCACTAAAAAAAAGGAAACAAACTAATGATAATATTTGTCTCCTCCCATTTTTAGCGCCAATCGCAGAAGCTGTCCAGGATGTCGAATCTTCAAGCGTTATAACAAGTAAAGGTGGATTAATGAGCGTGAAGGGTGTCAAACTCGTATGCCCTCCTGGAGCTGTGGACGATCCAGTGACCGTCAAACTTGTTTTAGAAGAACCTCATAAATACTGTGGCCTGATACTGAACCATGGACTTGAAAATGATTTGAAATTTGGTGCACCCATCATCAATTGTCAGCCGAATGGCCAGACGTTCCAAAAACATGTGAAGCTTTTAATAACATTAGACAGTGAGAAAGAACATTTCAGTGAAGCCTTTCTCGTTTTGCATGGCGCACCAGCCGGAAGCGGAAAGATCTACTGGGAGGATATCACTCATAATTCCAGGTTTGATTTGGAAAACAAAGAGCTATCAGTGAACATCGATCACTTTTCCCTAATTGCAGTGCTGGTCAGGTTAGCTTGGGTTCAAACAAAAGAAATTGCGACGCGGTTAAACCTCATATCTTTCAAATATATGTTGTCGGTTTTTTTCAAAACCAATCACCAAGATTTACCTTGTGATGAGCTCGCTTTCGTGTTTATGAGCCAGGATATCTACAAGGAGCAGTTTTACCGAGAACACGATGATTGCGCACTAATGAAGCTCAAAAGTGATGGGTTTGAGGAGCTTTGTTCCAAAGTTAGAAAGGAAAGCGGTTTTATCTACAATTACGAAAACCTGACGGTTTCCGTTCAACTGGGAGAAGACTACAAACCGGCCAACAACCAGCAAGAACGAATCACATTTGTC